>MDTE01018287.1_pt1 | contig 40245 bp, 38 predicted proteins | sample 811231 | NCBI WGS metagenome assembly MDTE01 (sample SAMN05326651, study PRJNA326480) | marine metagenome | isolation source: seawater | place: Indian Ocean: Red Sea | collected 2010
ATAAGACCTAGAAAGTTTATAAATCCTAAAACAAAAAAAGTTTCCTATTTAGGTGAAACTGCGACCATGCACTTTAAACCCTCACAATCATTAATTAAAAAATGATTATAGTAGCAATAGACGAAATCAACTTAAAAAAAGCGTCAGTAATATTAAATAATCTTGATCCAACAAAATGTATGGTAAAAATAGGTAGTGTCTCATTTAATTCAATTGGACAAGAGATTATCTTCTACGCTGCCGAAAGAGGGTTTGATATTTTTCTTGATTTAAAACTACATGATATTCCTAATACTGTAAAAAAATCTATTGAGGGAATTACTTCACTTCCTATAAGCATGCTCACAATTCACATCTCTGGTGGAAGAGATATGATGAAAGCAACGATGGATGCAGTCTCAGGTAAAGAAATTAAGATATTTGGAGTAACAGCATTAACAAGCTTAAGTGATGAAGATACAAATAAGATCTTTAAAAGAACGGCTTCTGATCAAGTTGAAGCAATGTTAGATCTTGCAGAATCAGTTGGAATAGATGGAGTTGTTTGTTCTCCTCATGAATTAGAGTTAGTTGGTAAAAGAAAATCTTTATTATCTATGACGCCTGGTATCAGACCAAACAACCTAAGTGATGATCAAAAAAGAGTTATGACTCCAAAAGAGGCATTAAATCTTGGAGCAGATTATTTAGTAATTGGAAGACCAATCACTGCATCAGATGATATTAGCAAATCTTTAGAAGAAATATACTTAAGCATCCAATGAGTACAAATATAGAACCAAAATATCAATTTGTAAATGATATTCTTCAATTTGAATCTTTTAATAATGAGGTGACTCTTAAAGATTTAAAAGAATTAGATTCAATTGCAAACAAAGTTAAACTTAAGCATAGGATAGACGATTTGATATGTGGTGAGATCGTCAACAAAAGTGAAAATCTGGCAGCTCTTCATGCAAATTATAGAAGCAATCATACCATCAATAGAGATTTAAATAGCCTTGATGAATCAGAAATTAAAGTTGAAGAGTTCTTAAATACAATATGTAGTTATTGTGAAGGCAAAAATTTTAATTCTATAAATATTATTAATCTTGGTATTGGTGGTTCTTTTGAGGGGCCTAAACTCTTATTAGAAAGTATCAATAATCCAATAGTAGCTGAAAAGCTATCTAAGCCAATTAAGATTAATTTTGATTTTATAACAGGATCAGATCCCTCTGAGTTTGACTATAAAACAAACTTTTTAAAATCTGAAAATACTTTTTTTATAGTGTCTTCAAAATCATTTACTACAGATGAAACGATTGTAAATTTAAAAAAAGCTTTTGAATGGTCAGGTGACATAAGCAAGTTTCTAGCAATTACTGCAAATCCTCAAGAGGCAGTTAGCCACGGTATTAAAAATATTATAACTTTTGAGAAAGAAGTTGGAGGTAGATATTCTATTTGGTCTCCAATAACTCAATTCCATTTGTATGGAGAAAAAAGATCTGCTTTCTTAAGCGGAGGCCATCAAGCAGATATAGATATAATTGAAAATCAAGATTATCTAGATTTTGTAAAAATGTTGTCTTTTATGGATATTCTTATGAATAATAAAGGCAGAAATGTAAGAACTATTCTCTCATACATATGGCATTTACGATCTTTGCCCAGTTATTTTCAACAATTAGAGATGGAATCACTTGGAAAACATGCTAACCCTGATTCAAATTATAAGAACACTGGACAAATAATTTTTGGTGGATTTGGTCCGACGGCACAACATTCATATTTTCAACTTTTGCATCAAGGTACTCAAAACCTTTGTGCTGATATAATTACCTTAGAAGACAAAAAAAGTTTAGCATTCGCTCAGGCAATTACTCAATCTAAACTTCTTGCGGTTGGTGAATCTGAAATTCGGCTAAAAGATAAATCAAAGATTAACGGAAACGTACCTGTAAATTTATTTCTTCTCAAGAAGTTTGATGCATTTAGTTTAGGTTATCTTATTGCTACATGGGAATATAGGACGTTTGTTACGGCAACAATCTTGGGTATAAATCCTTTTGATCAATTTGGTGTAAATGCTGGCAAGATTTATACTAAGAATTATTTAGAAAATACCGATTAAGATCAAAAATATTTCTTGATATGTCTATTAATTTAAAGAAAGTTCCCAATACGCCTGGCGTTTATAAATTTTTTAAAAATAAAGAAATCATTTACATTGGTAAGGCAAAAGATTTAAGAAAAAGGGTTGCATCTTATTTTGGTAAATCACAAAAAGACAGAAAAACTTCACAAATAAGATTTCTCACAAACAAAGTTGAAACATTTACAACAAAAAACGAAGTAGAGGCTTTGCTGCTTGAGCAAATGCTTATAAAAGAAAATAAGCCAAAATTTAATATTCTTTTAAGAGACGATAAAACATATCCTTATATATATTTTTCATTAAATCATGATTTTCCTGGAGTTTATTTAAAAAGAACAAAGAAAGCGGTGGATAAAAATTACTTTGGTCCTTTCGTAAGTTCAGAAGCTGTTAAAAAATCAATAAAAGAAATTCAAAAGATATATAAAGTTCGAAATTGCAGTGACAATACTTTTGCAAATAGAACAAGGCCATGCATTGAACATCAAATGAAGAGATGTTCTGCTCCTTGTGTAAATAAAATAAAAAAAGTTGATTATTTTGAAGATATATCAGGCGCCCAGTCTTTTTTATCATCCTCTGACAATAAAACAATTCAAAAATTAACAAAAGATATCGAAAAGGCGGTTTCAATATTAGACTTTGAGAAAGCAGCTGATATAAGAGATCGCTTGAAAAGGTTAAACTTACTTAAAGAAGAACAATCTGTTGTAACTTTTGCAATGGATGTAGATATTTTTTCTGTGCACTCGGAATTAAATTATCTTGGGATATCAATTATCGTTGTAAGAAGAGGAAAGATTAGGGGCACAAAGACTCACTTAGTTAAACAAGCCCATTTTGAGAGTTTAGATGATGTTTATCAAAGCGCAATTGTGAATTTTTATAATGATCAAATCGATATTCCTAAAAAAATTCTTTGCACAGATTCATTAACATCTTATGAGTTGCTTGAAGATATGTTTAATACTAAACATAAAAAGAAAGTTAAAATTATTCACTCTCCAAATAAATCAATTAGACCAATATTTAATTTATGTAAATTAAATGCAAAACAAGTAATACAGAATCACATAAGTAAGAAAGATAAATATTCATTTGCAATAAATGAGCTTGGCAACTATCTAGGAATTAAAAATATCAATAAAATTGAAGGACTTGATGTAAGTCATTTTTCTGGTGAAAACGCTGTTGCATCATGCGTAGTATTCTCAAAAAATGGAGCACAAAAAAAGAACTACAGACTATTCAATATTCCAAAGGATTTATCTGGAAATGATATTGGCTCCCTAGAGCATGTTATGAAAAGAAAAATCAAGTATTACTCAAATCCAGACTCGAAACCAGATGTTATTTTAATTGACGGCGGAAAAAATCAACTAAAGTTTGTCAATTCAATTATAAAAAATTCACATTATAAAGACATTAAAGTTATTTCAATTGCAAAAGGCCACAATAGGATAAGAGCTACGGAAACAATTATTAGTCAAGATGGTATTCTAGATTTAGATAAACATTCTAAAGCTTTTTTAATTCTTCAGGAAATTAGAGATGAATCGCATAGATTTGCTATGAAAGCTCAAAGAAACAAAAAAAGAACAAGAATAAAGAAATCTGAATTAGATTCTATTCCAGGTGTAGGAGAAGTTTTAAAAAGTAGATTGCTTAAGAAATTTAAGAGTATTAAAAATATTAAGCGTGCCCTAAAAGAGGAGTTGATGACTGTTGATGGTATAAATGAGAGAATAGCAAAATTGATATTAAAAGAATTGAAATGATTAAGATATTTATTAATTTATTAACTTCAGTAAGAATTATTTTTGCTTTCTTGATATTTTTACTTGTTTCTCAAGAAAGCAATTATTCTATTGCATTTTCATTATTCTTTCTTGCAGGCATTACTGATTATTTTGATGGATTTTTAGCAAGAAAATATAATGCATCTTCAGATATTGGAGAAATATTAGATCCTATTGCTGATAAAATATTAATTATATTCATACTATTTGCTTTAGCAGTTAACTTATCAAGCTATCTTATAGGTTTTATGAGTTCTATTATTTTATCTAGAGAAATATGGGTAAGTGCCCTTAGAGATTACAATGCAAGAAACAATAACATAGATGCAACAAGAGTTATCTATATAGCTAAGATGAAAACCACTATTCAATTATTCACAATTTCAGTTTATCTATTTGGTTTGATGTTATCCAATATGCTTATTTTAATTATTGGAGATATATTTTTGATAATTTCAACATTAATTACTTTTTATACTGGCTATTTATATACTGTTCAATCTTTTGAAAAGAAATCAATATACTGATTCTTTTATACATATTTTGAAAGAGATCAATCAGATCAAAGAATAGATTTTAAATATCAATTTTTAAGCAATCATTTTTAAATTTGCAATTATGACTTTGCATATAGATTTCATATACAATATCATTGCGGCTGGATGGCAGAGTGGTTATGCAGCGGCCTGCAAAGCCGTTTACGCCGGTTCGATTCCGGCTTCAGCCTCCATGGAAAAAGAAGTATAATTGTTTATGAAGATATGCCCGGGTGGTGGAATTGGTAGACACAAGGGACTTAAAATCCCTCGCCAGAAATGGCGTGCCGGTTCAAGTCCGGCTCCGGGTACCATTAAGTTATATGAATCTTAATATTATAGGGGTAAAAATTAATGAGTTTTGTTGAAAAAGAATTTAAAAATGACGATGAAATTAACTTTAAAGAAATTCTTTTCGTTTTATGGGGTTCAAAAATATTAATAGCTATTTGCATTTTTTGTTTTGCAATTGGCTCAGTTTATTATTCATTATCTATACCTAATAAATTTACTTCCATTAGTCTTTTAAAAGCTAATGATGGAGCTGTTTCATCTGGTCAATCAAGCTCTGGACTTGATTTTTTGGGTTCTCTAGCTAGAGTAAATATATCAGGTCCAGGGTCAACAAAATCTAATTTAGCTATTGCTACACTTGAATCAAGAGATTTCTTTAGGCATATATTAACAATTAGTGATTCTTTACCGTACCTAACCGCAGTAAAAGAATATAATAAACAATCTAAAAAAATTGAATTTAACAGTGAAATATATGATGAAGAAAACAAGACTTGGATAGACCCTCTTAAAAAACCATCATTTGAAAAAGCTTATAGAGCTTATAGAGAAATTTTAGATACCGACATTACCAAGTCAGGATTCGTTGAGCTATCTATAACACATCGTTCGCCTCAATTTGCTAAGGATTTTTTAGTACTAGTAATTGATGAATTAAATTCACTTTCAAGAACAAGAGATCTCTTAGAATCAGAAGCTTCTTTAGAATACTTAAATAGGCAATTACTAGAAACTAAGCAGACAGATATAAGATATTCAATTAATGAGCTCGTGAAGATTGAACTAAGACGACAAATGTTGGCAAATGTCCAAATGGAATATTTACTTAAGCCATTAGATTCGGCATTTGTGCCTGAATTAAAATCAAGTCCAAACAGACCTAGAATCTGTATTAATGGAACCTTGTTAGGCTTTTTAATTGGTATCTTAGTTACCTTAATTAGGCACTATGGGTTTAGACGAAATCAGACATAGCCCAACAAATTAATGACAAAAGATTTTGATAAATTTCAAATTGCAATTGTAGGTTTAGGATATGTTGGACTTCCGCTAGCAATTGAATTTGCAAAAAAATATAGTGTTATTGGATATGACATCAATCAATCAAGAGTCTCAGATCTTCAAAAATCATTTGATAAGACTTTAGAAGTTGAAAAGTCTGAATTGCTTGAAGCAAAATCATTAGCTTTTACATCTGATTTAGATGAAATTCGTAATTGCAATATTTATATCATAGGTGTTCCAACTCCTGTAAATAATAAAAAAGAACCAGATTTTAAAAATCTTTGCCTAGCTTCTGAAGCCATTGGAAGCATTCTAAATCCTGGAGATATTGTGATATATGAATCAACAGTTTATCCAGGAGCAACTGAAGAAATATGTGTACCGATCTTAGAAGAAGAGTCTAATCTTAAATTTAATGAAGAATTTTATGTAGGATATAGTCCTGAAAGAATTAATCCTGGTGATAAGGAACATAGACTTCCAGATATTAAAAAAGTTACCTCAGGTTCTACGCCAGAAATCGCAACAACAATTGATGAGTTATATAAAAATATAATATCTGCGGGAACCCATAAAGTAAGCTCAATTAGAGTTGCTGAAGCAGCAAAAGTTATTGAAAATACCCAAAGAGATGTAAATATTGGACTAATAAATGAGCTAGCGACAATCTTTAACAAATTATCAATAGACACAGAAGAGGTGTTAGAGGCAGCTGGAACAAAATGGAACTTTTTGCCATTTAGACCAGGATTAGTTGGAGGGCACTGTATTGGAGTTGATCCATACTATTTAAGTTACAAAGCTCAATCTATAGGATATCAACCAGAAATGATTTTAGCAGGTAGAAGAATTAATGATGGAATGAGCTCTTATATAGTTAAAGAGCTCAGTAACCGGTTATTAAAAAAAGATACAAAAGTTGACCAAAGTAAGATTTTAATAATGGGACTAACATTTAAAGAAAACTGTCCAGATATAAGAAATACAAAGGTATTTGAGATAATAGATGAGTTAGAAAAGTTAGGAGCAGAAATAGATACTTATGATCCATGGGTAGACAAAACATCTCTCGAAAACAAATATATTGATAATCATATAGATAAGTTAAAAAAAAATGACTATGACGCGGTAATAATTGCAGTAGCTCATGAAGTTTTTAAAGAAATCAAAATTAGTGAAATTAAGTCTTTATGTAAATCGGATCATATAATTTATGATTTGAAATATCTATTTCCTTCTCAATTGACAGATATGCGATTATAAGATGAAAGATTTCCAAAAAAAATGCGAAAAACTTAAAAAAAATCCAAAAACATGGCTCGTTACAGGAGTTGCAGGTTTTATAGGCAGCAATATTTTGGAAAAATTATTACAACTTAATCAAAATGTAATTGGTTTGGATAATCTATCCACTGGATATATGCATAATCTCAATGAGGTAAAGTTATATGTCTCAGAAAGTCAGTGGTCAAAATTCTCTTTTGTAAATGGTGATATCAGTCGTATAGAAGATTGTAAGAATGTTACTAAGGGGGTTGATCATGTTCTTCACCAAGCTGCTCTGGGTTCTGTGCCAAGATCAATTGAGGATCCAATACAAACTAATCAATCAAATATAAATGGTTTTCTGAATATTTTAGTAGCTTCAAAAGATGCAGATGTAAGCAGTTTTACATATGCAGCAAGCAGTTCAACTTATGGAGATCATGAAGCTCTTCCAAAAGTCGAAAATAATATTGGAAATCCTCTTTCACCATATGCAATCACTAAATACGTTAATGAACTTTATGCAGAAATTTTCAGCAAATGTTATGACTTTCACTCAATTGGGTTGAGATATTTTAATGTCTTCGGAAAGAGACAAGATCCAAACGGTGCTTATGCAGCAGTAATTCCTAAATGGGTGAATTCGATGATTGCTAATGAACAAATTTTTATCTACGGTGACGGAAAAACGAGTAGAGACTTTTGCTATGTTGAGAATGCTGTACAGGCAAACATTTTGTCAGCTTTGTCACAAAAAAAGAGTAAAAATAATGTTTATAACATTGCATTTGGTGAAAGAACGACATTAATTGATTTGTTTAATTCTTTGAAGAGTGAGTTAACAAAAAATCAAAAAGACTATATTCTAGAACCTAAATATAGTGATTTTAGAGAGGGAGATGTAAGACACTCTCAGGCTGACATATCAAAAGCAAAAAATATGCTTTCGTATGAACCATCTCATTCTCTTCTGGACGGAATAGGTGAAATAATTCCATGGTATATAAAAAATTTTAATAGGTAATTAATATTATGGAATACAGCATACCTAATCTTATTAAAAGATTATGGGGTCACATTAGTAACAAAAGAAGGTATCAGTTTGTAACGCTACTTTTTATTATGATAATTGCATCTTTTGCAGAGGTTGCAAGTATTGGAGCTGTTATACCTTTTTTAACTGCAATGACGTCCCCAGATATCGTCTATGAATCATACTATGCTAAGCCGATATTAGATTATTTTGAACTAACTGACCCAAGTCAGTTATTGTTAGTTTTTACTGTCATATTTTCGATTGCCGCACTTTTGTCAGGAGGCATGAGGCTTTTATTGTTATGGTATCAAACTAGATTAAGTCATGCCGTTGGAGCTGATATAGGTATAAGTATTTATCGCAGAACATTGTTTCAGCCATACATTCTTCATGTATCAAGAAATAGTAGCGAGGTTATTGCAGGAATTACTGGTAAGGCAAATGTGGTTGTTGATACCACACTAATTCCTTTATTCACAATATGCAGCGCATTTCTAATTTTAATAAGTATATTGTCTGCATTAATAATTATAGACCCATTAATTACTGTATATTCGTTTCTTGGATTTGGATTGCTTTATGTTTTAGTAATATTAATAACAAAGAGAGGCCTCTCAAGAGACAGCCAAAGAATAAGCATAGAAAGAAACTTTGTAATGAAATCTTTGCAAGAGGGATTGGGAGGAATCAGAGATGTCCTAATTAATGGAACACAGTCCATATATGTAAATTTATATAAAAAAGCAGAGCTTCCTTTAAGAAGAGCTTTAGCTAATATCAATATTGTTAGCATGAGCCCTAGATATGCCATTGAATCACTTGGAATGATTTTGATTGCGATCTTAGCATATACATTTGCAAACAGATCTGAGGGGATTGAATCTGCAATTCCAGTTTTAGGAGCATTTGCTTTAGGTGCGCAAAGATTGCTTCCAGTTCTTCAACAGGCCTATGCAAGTTGGTCACTTATTCGAGGCAGCCAAGCCTCATTAAAAGATGCAATTGATTTACTAGATCAACCTTTACCGGAGCATGCAACGAATACTGACATCACTCCGATAAAATTCGATGACAATATATCATTGAATGATTTAAGTTTTGGTTATGAAAGTGATAATTTAATATTAAAAGGTTTAAATCTAAAAATATCAAAAGGCTCTAGAATCGGTATTATTGGATCTACAGGCAGCGGAAAAAGCACACTCTTGGACATTTTAATGGGTTTATTATTACCATCAGATGGAGAATTTTGTATTGATGGAATAAAAATTGATGAATTAAATGCTATGAGTTGGCAATCTAGAATCGCTCATGTACCCCAAGCTATATTTTTATCTGATTCATCTATATCTGAAAATATAGCTTTTGGGATTCCAAAAGAAGAAATAGATACAAAAAAAATTAAATTATGTGCAAAAATGGCACAATTGTCAGAAACAATTGAGTCATGGGATATGCAATATGATACTGTTGTTGGCGAAAGGGGCATAAGAATATCCGGAGGTCAAAGGCAGAGAATTGCAATAGCTAGAGCTTTATACAAGAATGCTGATGTTATGGTTTTTGATGAAGCTACAAGCGCCCTTGATAATGATACTGAAAGAGCAGTAATGGATTCAATTGAAAGTCTAAATCCAAATATAACCATAATAATCGTTGCCCACAGAACATCAACCCTACAAAATTGTAATGAAATTATTGAGTTGAAAGATGGTAAAATTAATAATAGTGGCACTTACAAAGATATATTTAAGTAAAATCAGTTTAAGGAATAATATATGCTAAAAAATTCAACTATTTTAATTACTGGCGGTACTGGTTCTTTTGGAAACACCTTTATACCGATGACTCTTAAAAAGTATGATCCAAAAAAACTCGTAATTCTATCAAGAGATGAAATGAAACAATGGGAAATGGCTAAACTATTTAAAGATGATGATAGAGTGAGATTTTTTATTGGAGATGTAAGGGATAAAGATAGATTACACAGAGCCTTAAATGGTGTTGATTATGTAGTTCATGCTGCAGCTACTAAAATTGTTCCAATTGCTGAGTACAATCCTTTTGAATGTGTAAAAACAAATGCAATTGGAGCAATGAATTTAATTGACGCTGCAATTGATCAAAAGGTGAAGAGTGTTGTTGCTCTTTCAACAGATAAAGCAAGCAGTCCTGCAAATCTTTACGGAGCTACAAAACTTGTTTCTGATAAATTATTTATAGCTGGCAATGCATATTCTGGTATTCAAAATACAAAATTTGGAGTTGTAAGATACGGCAATGTTATGGGATCTCGCGGTTCTGTAATTCCATTTTTTTTATCACAAAAAGATAACAAACTTCCAATAACAGACGACAGAATGACGAGGTTCATGATTACTTTGGAGGAAGGCGTTAAATTGGTATGGCATGCTTTCGAAAACATGTTTGGTGGTGAAATATATGTTAAAAAAATACCTTCCATGAAAGTTACAGATATCGCTCTTGCTATTAATGATAAAGCTGATCAAGAAATTATAGGTATTAGGCCAGGAGAAAAACTTCATGAACAAATGATTAGTCCTGAAGATGCAGCTAATACATATGAATATGAAGATTACTATAAAATTCTTCCAGCTATTCATGAATGGAATCATGACCCAAAAAGAATTTCTGATGGTAAATTAGTCGAACCTAATTTTAGTTACTGTTCAGATAATAATAAGGATTGGATGTCAATAGAAAGCCTAAGAGAATGGATAAAATTAAATAAAGATAAAATTGGAAAAATATAATTTATGATTCCATACGGAAAACAAAACATTAATCAAGATGATATTGAGGCAGTTCTAAAAGTTCTTGAATCTGATTATATTACTCAAGGACCGATTGTACCTGCATTTGAAAAAAAGATTTCAAATTATTGTAAATCCAAGTACGCAGTTGCAGTAAACAGTGCAACATCTGCACTTCATATCGCATGCAAAGCTCTAGACTTAAAAACTGGTGATATAGCTTGGACATCTCCAAATACTTTTGTAGCAAGCTCAAATTGTGTTTTATATTGTGACGCAAAAATCGATTTCGTTGACATAGATCCTCTGACTGGAAATATAAGTATTGAAAAATTAGAAGAGAAATTAATAAAAGCTAAAAAAGAAAATAAATTACCCAAAGTTGTAATTCCTGTTCATATGACTGGAGAACCTTGCGATATGCAAAGTATTGATAGATTAAGAAAAGAATATAATTTTAAAGTTATCGAGGATGCTTCTCATGCTATTGGTGCTAAACACAAAGGTTCACACATAGGTGATTGTAAATATAGCGATATAGTTGTATTCAGTTTCCATCCTGTAAAAATTATAACTACCGCTGAAGGTGGGATGGCATGTACAAACTCCGAGAAACTTTACAATAAAATGAACTTATTAAGAAGTCATGGAATTACAAGAGATCCAAATATGATGAATCAAAAACCACATGGTTCTTGGTATTATCAACAGATTGAAATTGGTTTTAATTATAGAATGACTGAAATTCAAGCTGCTTTAGGTTATAGTCAAATGGATAGAATTGATAGCTTTATAAAAAAAAGACATGAGATAGCATCAGTTTATGATTCAAAACTATCAAATCTTCCATTAAAGCTACCTTACAGAGATGTTAATAATTTCTCGTCACTTCATTTGTATGTAATAAGGCTGCAAATTGATAATAAAGATATCGATCATAAATTTATTTTTGAATCACTAAGGGATAATGGAATTGGTGTAAATCTCCACTATATTCCCGTTCACTATCATCCTTATTATATGAATCTTGGATTTGAAAAGGGTATGTTTCCCGAATCTGAGAAATATTATGATGAGGCAATATCTATTCCTCTTCATCCAAGTCTTAATGACGAAGACATTGATAAAGTAATAACAGCCATTACTAATTTGCTTAGTTGATGAAAAAAGAAAATATTTTTTTAGAATTTTTTGATAAAAATAAACTTCATGTTGTTCCCAGAAAAGATAATGCCAATTTATGGAATGAAGTAATAGATTCTCTTCCGTTCAGGCCTGTAAGATACTTAAATTCATCAATAGATTATTACATTAAATATTTAGAGGATCAGGGTGAAATCTGCGATGATATTTCATGTGTAATACTTTCAGATTCTAAGCCAATAGGCTTATGGCCCTTAAGTGTTAGCAAGAAAAAAAGTCCTTTAATGCTATCAAGTCATGGAAATCCTGTTGTAGAACCTTTATTTATAGAATGCCCAAAAAAAACATTTAAAAATAATACAAAAAAATGTTTTAGTACAGCATCTCAAATTGCAGATAATATAGGATTAAAAGATTGGATTTCATCATCAAGTATGCTGGATAATTCTTCAGTATCATATTGGCATCAAACCTGTATGTCATCTAATGCATCTCTTTCAAGTTTTCACGAGCTATACGTAGACCTAGAACTGCCAATTGAAAAGATTAAAAGTAATTTTAGAAAAAGTTACAAACCCTTGGTAAGTCTTGGTGAAAAACTATGGAAAATAGATGTAATTAATCAATCATCTTTGAGTGCTGAGATAGAAAATCATGTTAATGAATTTTGTCTTCTTCATGAAGATGTTTCAGGAAAAAAAACAAGATCAACTGAATCTTGGAGTTTTCAAAAGAATGCAATTCTTAATAGTGAAGCTTTTTTAATATGTCTCAGAGATGATGAAAATAAACTTATTGGAGCAGGTTATTTCTCGTATACTTTAGATCAAGGTGTATACGCAATAGCTGCTTATGATAGGGAGCTATTTCAAAAACCACTAGGACATGCGGTTCAATATGCTGCAATTAAAGAGCTAAAAAAAATTGGATGTAAATGGTATCACTTAGGGAGGAGATCATATAAAAATGATATGCGCCAACCGACAGATAAAGAAATATCTATTTCTAAATTTAAAGAGGGATTTTCTACTAATATCTTCCCATCATTTGAATTGAAAATACCATCAACCTTATGATAAAAAATTATAAATAATTTAAATGATCTCCAAGTTAGCAATAGGAACGGCACAATTCGGCTCAATTTATGGAATAGCAAATAAAACTGGAAAGATTAAATACTCAGAGGCAAAAAAAATAATAAATTATGCAGAGAAAAATAATATCAAAACTATTGATACGGCCACCGCATATGGAGAAAGTGAAAAATTATTAGGTCAAATCGGCATAAGTGATTTTGATGTTATTACCAAGCTTCCAAAGATTGTTAACCCTATTAAAAATTTTGAGAACTGGTTTAAAGATAGTCTTAACCTATCATTGCAAAGACTTAAAATAAATAAATTATCAACAATTATGATTCATAACTCTGATGATTTATTTGGAGAGAATGGCAAAAGCTTGATTAAATTTTTATATCAAGCAAAAAAGGACTCAATAGTAGACAACATAGGCATATCAATATATTCGCCAAATGAAATTAACAAAATTTTAGATATGTTTAATTTTGATGTTATTCAAGCCCCCTTAAATCCTTTTGATAATCGAATAGTTACTTCTGGTTGGATGGATGAGCTTTACAAAAGGAACATTAAAGTTCACATTAGGTCAATATTTCTTCAAGGACTTTTATTAATTCCATATAAGAAAATACCAAAATACTTCTATAAATTTAAATCTAATCTTAAGCAATGGCGTGATTGGAACATAAATAACAATTTTTCATCAATCGAAACTTGCATTGGATTTATAAATTCATTTGATAGGATAGACAAAATTATTGTCGGCATTGATAATCTAAGTCAGCTTCAAGAGATAATTAAATTAACAAATATAAGGGATAATAAATTTAAGAAAATGGATCTTGCAAGTAATGATATAAATTTAATTGATCCCTCAAGATGGTCGTTATGAAGATTGCTGCAATAGTTCAAGCTAGAATGGGTTCGTCCAGGTTTCCTGGCAAGGTGATGAAGTTAATTCAAGATACCCCGATGATCGAAATCTTAATTAAGAGGCTATCAAAATCAAAATTAATTAATCAAATTATTGTTGCTACTTCTATAAATGATGAAAATACTCCTCTTGTTAATCATTTAGAATCTTTGAATATTGAATGTGAAATAGGTTCTGAGGAAGATGTTTTGTCAAGATATTATAATGCAGCTAAAAAAAATCAAGTCGATGTTGTCGTTAGAATTACAGGTGATTGCCCGCTTGTAGATGCAGATCTAGTTGACAGATGCATAAGAGAATTCGTTGATAAGGATGTGAGTTACGTAAGTAATGTATCCCCATGCACATTTCCAGATGGTTTGGATGTTGAAGTATTTAGCTTTGAAGCTTTAGAAGATGCTTATCTTAAGAATACTCATTCAACTGAGAAAGAGCATGTAACGCCTTACATAATTAATTCTGATAATTATAAAAAATCTAATATCAAGCATTCGAGAGATCTATCTAAATCAAGATGGACGGTCGATGAAGTGTTAGATTTTGAGGTTATTAAAGAAGTATTTAATTATTTTTCACCAAATGTCTATTTTTCCTGGGAAGAGGTCGTTAAACTAGAGGCTGAAAATCCTGATATATTTTCTAAAAATAAGAATATAAAAAGAAATGATGGGGCAAATATGGGAAAAGGACAAAAACTTTGGAAAAGAGCTAAGAATATAATTCCAGGGGGAAATATGCTTCTTTCGAAAAGATCAGAGATGTTTTTACCCGATAAATGGCCTTCATATTTTAGCAAATCAAAAGGTTGTGAAGTTTGGGATCTTGACGATAACAAATTTATTGATATGACAATAATGGGTGTTGGAACTAATACCCTAGGCTATGGCCATCCGGAGGTTGATGAGGCTGTTTTAAAAAATATTAATAATGGAAATATGTCTACACTCAATTGTCCTGAGGAGGTTCAATTAGCAGAAAAGCTAGTTGATATGCATTCATGGGCTGAAATGGTTAGGTTTGCAAGATCGGGTGGAGAGGCTAACGCAATTGCCATCAGAATTGCTAGGGCTGCATCAGGAAAAGATAATGTTGCTGTTTGCGGCTATCATGGATGGCATGATTGGTATCTATCTGCAAATCTATCTGGAGATGACAATTTAGAAAGTCATCTTTTGCCAGGACTAATGCCAAATGGCGTACCAAAAAATCTTCAAGGCACAGTATTTCCATTTTTATACAACGATTTTGAATCATTAAAATCCATTGTGGATTCAAATGATATAGGTGTTATAAAAATGGAGGTTACAAGGAATACTGGACCTGAAGACAACTTTCTAAAAAAGGTTAGAGACTTAGCAGATTCAAAAAATATTGTTCTTATATTTGATGAGTGTACCTCGGGTTTTCGCGAAACATTTGGTGGAATCCATATGAAGTTTGATGTTGAACCAGATATGGCAATGTTTGGAAAAACAATGGGAAATGGTTATGGCATTACTGCTGTTGTTGGTAAAAAAGAAATTATGGAATCAGCACAAGCATCATTTATATCTAGCACTTTTTGGACTGAAAGAATTGGACCTACTGCTGCTTTAAAAACTCTTGAAGTTATGGAAAATATTCAATCATGGAAAATTATTACTGACATTGGTAAGTCTATTAGAGAAAAACTTAAAGATTTAGCATTTGCAAATGATTTAGATATAACTTTTTCTGGTATACCAGCGTTAACCACCTTTTCATTTAACTCTGACAATGATTTAGAATACAAAACACTAATAACACAGGAAATGCTTAAAAAAAATTTTTTAGCAACTAATGCTATATACACATGTATAAATCATACGCCAAATGTGATCGATGATTTTATTTTAGCTTTGGATCCAATATTTAAAGATATCAAAGAATGTGAAAATGGGAAAGATGTTAAAAAATTACTTGAAGGTCCTACGTGTCACTCTGGTTTTAAGAGACTAAATTAATAATGAACAATATTCCCCAAATCACAATCGATGGAAGATCAATATCTAGAAATAATCGCCCTTACATTATTGCTGAAATGTCTGCTAATCATAATGGTAGTATTGAAAATGCTAAAGAAATTATAAATTCAGCGAAATTGTCGGGCGCAAATGCTATAAAAATTCAAACATATAAGCCAGATACCATCACCTTAAATCATGATAGTGATGATTTTAAGATTAAAAAAGGACTTTGGAGTGGCAGAACTCTTTATGATTTATATGAAGAGGCGCACATGCCATGGGATTGGCATAAACCTCTTTTTGACTTTGCTAAAGAAATTGGTATTTCAATTTTCAGCTCTCCATTTGATAAAACTGCTATAGATTTGCTTGAATCATTAAATGCACCAGCATATAAAATAGCATCATTTGAAATAGTAGACACACCACTTATTAAATATGCTGCCAGTACTGGAAAACCTTTAATCATTTCAACAGGTATGGCAAACAAAAATGAAATTCAAGAGGCTATAAGTGCAGCAAAGGATGGTGGGTGCTCAGAATTAGCAATACTTCATTGTGTAAGTGGCTATCCTGCTCCCGCATCAGATTATAATTTAAAGACATTACAAGATATGGAGAAAGAATTTAATTTAGTAATAGGGTTATCTGATCATACATTAGAAAATGTTACAGCTATATCAAGCATAGCTATGGGAGCAGCTATAATTGAAAAACACTTTACTCTAGATAGAGAAAATGGAGGCCCAGATGATAGTTTCTCTTTAGAGCCTTCGGATCTAAAAGATTTGTGTGAAAGCACAAAAATAGCATGGGAATCTCTTGGAAAAATCGATTATCACCACAAAAAAAGTGAGGTTGAGAATATACAGTTCAGAAGATCTTTATATTATGTTACCGATATGAAAAAAGGAGATATTATTACAGATGAGTGCATACGATCAGTCAGGCCTGGCTTTGGCGAAAGTCCAAATAAACTTGAAGTAATTGTTGGAAGAAAACTAATTAAAGATAGAACATTTGGAACACCAGTAAATATTTCTGATATTGAAAGTGAATAATGAAAGATTTATCTTCGAAAAGAATTGAACAAATAAAGCCTTCAATTACAGTTTCTTTGTCTCAGAAAGCAAAGGAGTACTCTGCTCAAGGAAGAGATGTCATTAATGTGACAACAGGAGAGTTGCCATTCGAAGCTCCAAACCACATCAGACAATCCTTAATTAAGTCTCTCGAAGAAGGTAAAGATAAATATTCAAATCCATCTGGAATAAATGAGTTAAAAGAAGCAGTTGTAGATAAATTTAGAGAAGAAAATGATTTAAATTTTACAGAAGATGAGATCATAATTGGAAACGGTGTTAAAGAATTATTTTTTAATTTAATGGCATCTACTATTTCAAAGGATGATGAAGTATTAATTCCAGCACCATATTGGGTTAGTTTTCCAGAAATTGTCTCATTTTTTGATGGAAATCCTGTTACTTTAAAAACTAGTCAAAAAAATAATTTTAAGATAAATCCTGAGGAATTAAGTTCATCAATTACTAAAAAAACAAAATGGTTAATTATTAATAGTCCTTCAAATCCAACAGGTTCAGTTTATTCATCTAAAGAACTTGAAGATATCGCTAATGTTTTAAGAGAAACTCAAAATCAACATATTTCTATAATATCTGATGATATCTACGAAAAAGTTTTATTTGACGATAACAAATTTGAAAATATTTTAAATATAGCACCTGATTTATTCGGTAGAGTTGTAGTTTTGAATGGTTTTAGTAAATCATTTTGTATGACAGGCTGGCGCCTAGGTTATGCCGCTGCAAAAAAAGAAATTATTGATCAAATATCTAAAATTAAATCGCATTCAAATACATGCACTCCACCTTTTATTCAATTTGCAGGTGTATCAGCTCTAAAAGAAGATTATTCTTTTTTTAGTGAAAACTTGATAAAAATTAAGAATGATAGAGATTTAATTTTAGACGGTCTAAATTCTATTGATGGAATTTCATGCTTAAAGCCTGAGGGAGCATTTTATGTATTTCCCTCCTGTAAAAATTTTTTAGGGTGTGTCAGTCAATCAGGAAAAGTTATTAACTCAAGTATAGATTTTGCTTCATATCTTCTTGAGGACTATAATCTTGCAGTTGTACCAGGAGAAGCATTTGGATTAAATGGGTATTTTCGAATATCTTTTACGATAGGTGAGGATTTGATAAAAGAACTTATAGACAGATTAAGCAAGGCCTGTTCTAAATTGAAAAAAACATAGTTAAGTATAAGGATATTATTATGAAAGCTCCCATGATTTTAGACTGTACTCTTCGAGACGGGAGTTATGTAAATAATTTTCAGTTTACAGAAGAAGATACTGAAAAAATTTCATTTGACTTAGACCATGCAGGATTTCCTTATATTGAAGTTGGACATGGCATTGGAGTTGGAGCTAGCGAAAAAGGTCAATATGTTGCAGCATGTTCAGATGTTGAATACATGAGAGCTGCTAATAAAGCAGTAAATAAAAATAAATGGGGAATGTTTTGCATTCCTGGTGTGGCTAATTTAGATCATATTCGTCTAGCTGCTGATGAAGGCATGGATTTTATAAGAATTGGAACAGATGTCACAGAAGTTGACCAATCTAAACCTTTTATTGAGTTAGCCCTTAAAAATAACATTGAGGTTTTTTCAAATTTTATGAAGTCGTATGTCTTGAAACCAATTGAATTTGCAGACTTAGTTGTTAAAGCAAAAGATTTTGGGTCACAAATGGTTTATCTTGTTGATTCTGCTGGAGGAATGCTTCCTGATGAGGTCAAAGACTTCATTAAAGCTGCTAAGGATTTAACCCCGGATACGCCTCTTGGTTTCCACGGCCATAATAATCTTGGTCTTGGAGTTGCTAATTCGTTGGCATGCGCAGAATTGGGAGTAGAAATGATAGATACATCTCTTCAAGGTTACGGTAGAAGTGCTGGAAATACTGGTACAGAGCAGTTTATAAGTGCATTAATTAGAGCAGGGTATAGCACAAATATATCTTCATTAGAAGTTATGCAGCTTGGAGAGATACATATAAGGCCTATAATTGATTCCTATGGAATAAGTTCATTAGATATTGCAGCGGGAGAAGCTTTGTTTCACTCAAGTTACATGTCAAGAGTCATAGATATTGCAATTAAAAATAAAGTTGACCCAAGAGCATTAATAATCGATCTATGTAAAGTTAATAAAATTGAAGCGCCGATTGAGCTTATTGAAGAAATTGCTCAAAACCTTAAGTCAATAAATCCAGCTCCTTCAAATTTACCATTTAAAAAATATTATGGTGAAGAACAGGGTTAATTTTGAGTTACAGCAAAAAACTTAATAAGATCTTTAAATCTTCATGGAATTCTGAATCGATTCTTTCTGAAGAAATCTCTCTAACCTATGAAGAACTTTATAATCTTGCTAATTCATTGGTGGAACATTTAAGATCATTAGGACATAAGAGAGGAGATAAGATAGCAATAAGGCTTCCAAATGGTCCTGAATATTGTGTAGCTTATTTTGCATGCATACTTGGAAACTATGTTTTTGTTCCAGTTAATATGGAACTATCTTCAGATGAACAAAATTTTATTATTCAATCAACATCTCCAAAATTTACCATTGATGAGAATTTAGAATTTAATGATTTAGAATCCATTAAATCTTCAGAACCAAGTTTTCTTGATTCAAACCTTGAATATGATGCAATATTTTTTACATCAGGTACAACAGGAAAACCCAAAGGTGTTTGTCATTCACTAGAGGCACTGATTGATAATGTCATTAGTTTTAATGTTGCCATGGGTTTAAGTAAGAATACTAGAATGTATCATGTGCTACCAATGGCCTACATGGCTGGCTTCCTAAACACTATAATTGCGCCTATTATGGCAGGTGGATGTGTTTTAGTCGGACTAAGATTTGATCCAAGTCATGCAATGACTTTTTGGAATAAAGCAATACAATGGAGCGCTAATACGATTTGGATCACACCGACGTTAGCATCAATTTTAATAAAATTCACAAGAGATAAAGAGATAATTCAAAGAGTTCAAAACAATATGGAAAATATTTTCTGTGGAACTGCCCCACTGTCAGAAAAAATTAGACAAGATTTTATCACCTTATTTAATCGACCTTTGCAAGAGAGTTTTGGAATGAGTGAAATCCTAATTGTTTCTGCCCAAACTAAAGAGGAGGCAATGACAGAATCTAATGTTGGGAAATTGCTTCCTAATTTAATTTCTTCAAAAAGGACTACTGACGATCAGGAAGAACTTCTTATAAAATCTCCATGGGCTTTAAAATTTTATTTAGTAGATGGAAAAAAACAATCTCCTTTAACTGAAGAAGGTTTTATGCCAACTGGTGACATAGGAGAATTTAAAGACATGAAACTTTCAATAGTTGGAAGAATAAAAGATTTAATAATACGAGGAGGAATTAATATATCTCCATTTTCAATTGAAAACTGTATTCAATCATGTGATCTTGTAGAAGAAGTAGCTGTTGTAGGAGTGCCACATGAATTCTGGGGAGAACAAATTATTTCATGTATTGTTCTAAAAAATCATGATGATAAGGATAGTGCTCTTAAAGACATAAAAGATATTGTAAATGCAAGAATAGCTGAAAATATGAAACCAGACAAATATCTAATAATGGATACGTTACCAAAGAATAGTAACGGAAAAATACTAAAAAGTGCTTTGGTAGACAATATAAAATGATACTAGGTTTTGCTCATTTAGCTATTAATACAGATACACTTGATGAATTGGAGCAATTTTATTCAAGTAAGGGTTACGTTAAAACTAGTATATTTAATGAAGTTAAAAATGTACCTGCTAAAAAATCTTTTTGCATAAACTATCAAGACAAGCATGATCTTATCCTAATGGAAAATAATGTTAAAAACTTTAGTTTAGAGTTAACATGTCATGGAAAAATTACTGGTAAAAATAATCAGTTAATTTTTGATGAGAATAATATTATTGCAAGAGTAAGAGAACCAGATGAATTTATAGATTTCTTTTCTGAGGGGCTCGGTTTTAAAAATTTATCAGATAACAATTTAACTTTCAAAAGTATAAATCCATCGTGGTGTTGTGAAATCAATGTTGAGAGAGGAGATACAGAAAATTCTAGAGTTGATGCATATGGACCTTCATGTTTAGCATTTTATTCTTCAAATATTATTGATGATAGAAAAAGATTAATTAAACAAGGTGCAATTGATTGTTCAGATATATTTAATTTATCTCTTGGTGTAAAATCTATGGATATTTTTATGACTAGATCACCTGGAGGTGTTTTAGTGGAACTAATACAGATTAAAAAGAATTAATGACAAAAAAAATAATCGATCTCTCAATGATATTAGAAGAAGGCATGATCTCATTTCCTCAGCCGTGGCATCCAATTGTTGAAATCGTTCAACTTGGTAGGCATGAGGTTGAAGGGAGAGAGACTCGAAAAATAACCATGGGAACTCACACTGGAACTCATATAGACGCACCAAGACATTTTATACCTGATGCTCCAACAGTTGACGAAATCCCATTAGATCAGATGAATGGACTGGCATCTGTGGTAAATTTAACAGCCTTTGGACCAGGTCAGGAAGTGGGTTTATCTGACCTAGAAAAAGCCCTAGGTGATAGATCGGCAGAGAGAGTGCTATTAAGATTCGATTGGGAAAGAATGATCGGTTCGTTAGATTATTACTATAAATCACCTTATTTGTCTGAGGATGCAGCTAAGTGGTTAATTGAAAAAGGATGTAAATTATTAGGTATGGATACACCTATGCCAGACAATCCGGAAAATGGAAGAGGTTGTACTAAAGATTCTCCAAATCATAAAATCCTTTTAGGAGGCGGAGCAATTCTTGTTGAATATATGGTTAACTTATCAGCCATTGATAGGGATGAAGTTAATATTATAGTTGCGCCAATAAAAGTAAAGGAAGGAGACGGTGCTCCTGCAAGAGTATTTGCAATTCTTGATTAATTCTTTAATTAAAATGAAAAGTAAAATTGAAGCATGGATTATGGATTGGTTTAAGGATAAATCTCCTGATACAAATTTAGATATCAATGATAATTACTTTGAAAAAAATGCTATTGACTCATTTGGTATTATGGAGCTCATAACCGATATTGAGACTCATTATGAGATAACATTCTCACAAGATGACTTTCAAGATCCGCGTTTTGCTAACATTGAAGGCTTATCAAACATCTTGATGGAAAAAATTGGCAATTCCTCGTGAATTACAACAAAAAAGATATTACATCATCACTAAATAAGTTAAAACTTGAAAAAGGAGACTCACTTTTTATTCATTCTAATATTGGATTCTTTGGAATTCTTGAAGGCGCAAAAGATATTGATGATATATGCGAGATATTTTTTGACACAATTTTCAATTTTATTGGTGAAAATGGAACAATTTTTGTTCCTTCATTTACATATTCGTTTCCAAAAGGCGAGATATTTGATCCACTAATACCGCCAAAAATGGGTGCATTCTCAGATTGGATTTTTAGAAATATTGACTCAATAAGGTCTTATGATTCTTCATACTCTGTTTTAGGAATTGGTAAAAACGCATTAAGAATGATTGAAAATGCTCCTATAAATAGCTTTGGAGAAAACAGTTTTTTTGAAAGATTCTATCAATCAGGAGGAAAAATTCTTAATTTAAATTTTGATGCTGGGTCTACACTAATACATTATTTCGAGAGGCTTTTAAATGTACCTTATAGATTTGATAAAAGCTTCGATGGAATTTCTTTAATTGAGGGCAAGGAAGTAAAAACAAATTCAACTATATTTGTAAGATACTTAAGTGATGATTCATTGGAGTATTCAAGTAAATTGTTTACTGAAATAGCATTGAAAAAAACATTATTTTATAATGAAAATCTAGGGAGAGGATCAATTGGTCTCATTTCATCGCAAGATACTTTTAAATTGATAAAAGATGAAATAAAGTTTGCACCTTATTTCCTAACTAAAGCTGAGATGATGGGAATAAATGAACCAAATATAATAAAGGAATAATAGAGGATTATTTATGAACTACAGTGCAACAAATGAGTGGTCAAAATTATATGGTCCTAATAGTCAAATTTCTTATCCTGCAGAAGGTGTTATTAGAATTTTCAAGGGTTCTTTTCCTGATCTGTCAATGCCCAAGCCAACAAAAGGAGCTATATTAGATTTAGGTTGTGGTGATGGCAGGCATTTCCCTATATTTAACCAGTCTAATCTTGATGCTTATGGAGTAGAAATATCAGAAGAGATCTGCCTGAATGTATCAGCAAATTTATCAGATAAAAAAATTCCTCATATAAACATAGTTAAAGGCATGACTGACGATCTTCCTTTTAGTGATAATTTTTTTGATTATCTGCTTACATGGAATAGCTGTTATTACATGACAGCAGCAAAAGAGCTTGATTTTTCAAATCATATAAATGAAATGTCTAGAGTTCTCAAAAAAGACGCCTGGATTATTGCTTCTGTCCCAAAAAAAAGTTCGTTTATATTTAAAGATAGTATACCGTCTGAATTAGATGGATTCCGAGTAATATCAAATGACCCATATAACGTTAGAAACGGGGAAATATTAAAATGTTTTAATGATAAGCAAGAATTAGAATTAGAATTTGGTAGCAAGTTTCACTCATTTTCACATGCCGATATAGATATGAAATGGTTTGGACTTGATTATCATTGGCATGTTTTTGTTGCGAAAAAGATATAAATTTAAATGAATATTGGTAAAGAAATGTATGGGTGGGCATCTGATCTATTTCCAATATGCAGGAGTATAACTGGTGAAGGTGTCAGAGAAACTCTTTTGTATATTAAAGAAGTGTTACCAAAATTAGAGATTAGAAAAGTTAAATCTGGAACTAAAGTATTTGACTGGGAGGTTCCAAAAGAATGGAATATTAAAGAAGCTTGGATTAAAGATGAAAATGGAAAAACAATTGTAGATTTTGCCAATAATAATTTGCATATTGTTGGATACTCACATCCTATTGATAAATGGGTAACTTTAGATGAATTACAAAACATTTTATTTTCATTACCAGAAAGACCAGAAGCAATTCCTTATGTTACATCGTACTATAAGAAATTTTCAGGTTTTTGTATTTCTGAAAATGAACGAAAGAAATTAAAAGATATAAATTACCATATATATATTAATTCAAGTATTGAAGATGGATATCTAAATTATGGTGAGTATCTTATACCAGGAAAAAGTAATAAAGAGATACTGATTTCAACGTATGTATGTCACCCATCTCTTGCAAATAATGAAATATCTGGACCAACAGTTTCAACTGCTCTGGCAAGACACTTAGGATCAAGCGAAAATAACTTTACATATAGATTTGTTTTCTTACCTGAGACTATTGGATCAATTACATACTTGAGCAAAAATTATAAAAAATTAAAAAAGAATGTCATTGCTGGTTACAATGTTAGCTGCGTTGGTGATGATAGAACATATTCCTTTCTGCCATCAAGAAATGGTAATACCATTTCAGACAGAGCAGCAAAACATGTACTAAAATTTAATACCAAGGATTTTAAGGAATATACTTGGCTAGATAGAGGAAGCGATGAAAGACAATACTGTTCGCCTGGTATTGATTTACCGATTGCTTCAATTATGAGATCTAAATATGGAGAGTATCCAGAATATCATACCTCTGATGATAATTTATCATTAATATCTCCTGAAGGACTTCAAGGAGCTTATGAAAACATACTTTTGACTTTAAAAATAATTGAGAATAATAGTTTTTTTGTTTCTACAACCTTATGTGAGCCTATGCTGGGGCCTAGAGGTCTCTACGATGTTGGAGCTAATGATAAGCCAAGCAATTTAGTCAATTTTCTTTCATACGCAGACGGAAAAAAAGATCTCATAGATATCGCTGAAATTCTTGATATTCCTGCATGGGAATTATTTGAAGTGATCAAAAAATTAAAACAGAACAAGTTAATTAAGACAATATCTGTTTGATTCATAATGGAAAAGAGCTCTTTTTTTAAAAATATATATTTAATAATTAAAAATGGTGGTTATTTTTCATATTTCTTAGTAGGCCCTCCATTACCAGTCAAAAAAGTACGTGAGATTTATTTAAGAACAAACCATGACTTCATAGTTGGATGGGATATGTTTTATTTAAATTTAACTTTAGAAGATAAAAGATATAAATCTATAAATAAGTTTTTATTATTTGTTTATGAATATATAAGGCATGTTTTTGTCGTAATAAATAATAGTAATTGGGTTTACAAATCACCTCTTGATTACGATGAAGACACTTATGAAATTTATTTTAGGAATAATGATAGAACTGATCAGAATCCATTTTGTGGATATGAAGCTTTAAATATTACTCAAACAACCAAAAATGATTTGATAAATTCTATAAAGGCAATATTGCCATGTTTTTCTTTTAGAAAACTTTTCGAAAAGAAAATTGTTTGGCATGCAACGAAACTAAGATTCTGCAAGCTGCCAAAAGAAGTGATTATTGAAGAGTGCAGGTCTGTTGAGTATAGAGCCTTGTATTTTTATGCAATTAAAAATGATATTAAGGTAAAAATTTCATGGAGAAATTCTTCCTCTTATTTGTATACAAAAGATGAACTTAAAAATAATAAAAACTTAGATATGCCAGTTGAACTTATTAGACCAAATTTTATAGACAATAATATACAAATCCTAAATAAACCAATTATCATCCAAGATGATCTTTTGATTATAGTTCCATCAATGTTCAAAACAGAAGAAATTATTACCTGGGTACAAAACGCTGTGAGCTTTATTAAAGCAAGAGAATATTATTTTTCCATTCATCCATCTTCAAGAAATTTGATTAAGCCTTTAAATGACCTAAAAATTGGTAAAATTGATTATGAAAAAGATAAATATTTAACGAGGTATAGATATTTTTCAGGCACTTACTCAACTTTAATACAAAATGCCAAAAAAAGTGGAGGCATCACTTATCCCTTGGCTTTTAATAAGCATGAACTAGAATATATGGATGCAATGATGTCTAATATAACGATATATAGGACATTCTAAATAATATTAAAATGACTGCAAAATATCTCATAAGAATGGATGATGCATGCCCAACAATGGATCATGCTAAATGGGAATATTTAGAAAAAATCCTTGATGAATTTTCTATTAAACCAATCGTTGCAGTTGTTCCGAAAAATGTTGACGATTATTTAAATCGTAAGGAATATGATCCTTTATTTTGGGAAAAAGTGACTTCATGGCAATCTAAAGGCTGGTCAATTGCAATGCATGGCTATGAACATGATATGCACTTTACTGATGCTGACTTAATTCTACCTTTTTATAAAAGGAGTGAGTTTGCAGGGCTAAGTTACGAGAAGCAAGCAAAAAAGATTAGAAAGGGGTACAAAATTTTTAGAGACTTTAATGTAAATCCTGAAATTTGGATTGCTCCCTCACATTGTTTTGACAAAATAACTTTGCAAGCTATTTTTAATGAGACATCAATAAGGGTTGTGAGCGATGGCATAGCTTTAAATCAATATTTTGAAGATTCATTTCATTGGATTCCTCAACAATTGTGGAATTTTAAATTAAAGAAATATGGCCTATGGACAATATGTTTACATCCAAATGAGATGACCAATGATGACCTAGAATCATTAAGAAATAACTTAATTAAGTTTTCATCAAAGATAATATCCTACAAAGATATAATCTTGACTGAAAGAAAGAAGAATATTTTTGATATTTTTTATAGTTTTTATTTTTGGAGAAAATACAAGCTATTTAATTTAATATATAAAATAAGATCGTCTGTTAAGAATTATGGTTAAGAAGTTAATTACTTTTGATATGTCGTTTACATATCAAATGATAAAAGAAAGACAATTAAATACAGCTTTATTTTCAAGAAACCTGGATAATTACTTTTCTAAAGTAATCTCTGTACACCCCTTATCTGGACTCTTTGATAGTTCGTCGGAAAAATATGGTTTTCCATCAATAATAGATGTTTCTCCAGATCACATTTTTGTAGAGGGTAAGATAGGATTATCAAGATGGCTCAGCTGGATTCCACCATTAAATTTAATTTTGGCTCAAACTGTACTTATATATAAATTAATTAAGATGTCAAAGAGAGAGGGAATTTCAGTTATAAAAATAGGAGATCCATATTATTTGGGAATTGTAGGTCTTATATTGAAATTCTTTTTAAAAATACCCCTCGTAATAAGAGTATGTTTCAGATATGACGAGATTGTGAAAAAAACCGGCAAAGCAGTAATGCCTAAATTATTTAGATTTAGATGGATAGAGAAAAAGATTGAGAAATTTGTTTTTAAAAGGTGTGATCTTGTTGCTGGTGCAAATCTTGATAATATGAACTATGGTATCGAGAATGGCGCTTCAAAAGAAAAATGTACAACTTTTCGTTATGGAAATCTTTTAGATCCAATGCATTGGAGAGAGCCATTTGACAGATTGGATGTATCTGAAGATTTAAAAAGCCTTGGATTAGAGAATAAAATTTTTTTATGTACTATTGCCAGATTAGAGCCCATGAAATATGTTGAGCATGTAATTTTAACTATCGAGGAGTTGAAAAAGAGAAAAATAGATATATTTGGTTTAATTATTGGTGATGGAAGTCTTCGAAAAGAATTTGAAGACTTGGCCATATCAAAAGGAGTATTTGATAGAATAAAATTCGCAGGTAATTGCAAACAAGAGTGGATTGCTAGCGTTCTTCCTCATGCTTCTCTAATTTTATCACCTCATATGGGTAGAGGCCTAACAGAGGCTGCTCTTTCAGGAGTTCCATTAGTTGGCTACGATTATGATTGGCAAAGAGAAGTCATTATTAATGATAAAACAGGTTATCTTGTGAAGCATGAAAACTGGCATGCAATGGCTGATGCTGCAGAGGATCTTATTAAAGACAGGGTTAAGTCAGACTTATTTGGAAAAAATGCCAGACTTCATATTGTTGACATGATGCATCCAAAAATACTAAATGATCACGAAAAAAAATCCTATGATACTTTAATAGATAATTTTTAAACACTTTCTCACTTAATTATTATTGATATAATTATGAATAAAAATGCAACTTACCTTTTCCTTAAAAACTTTCTTTAAGAAAACAATACCTTACATCTGGGGTTATGGATATCTGTGCGACTTAATAAGATATTTATTTTCAAATTTTTTACCTTTTAAATGGTACATGAGGTTACCCATTAAACCAGGACAATTAATCAATGCAAATCTCAGTTTTGGCACAGTAATTTTATCAAGTCCAGAAAGATGTAGTATTGCTAAGAAATTATATTGGACGGAAGGGACTATGTTTCCTGAAGAAGATAGAATTGCTATTGAGTATTTTGTTAAATTAACAAAAATATCTGATTTTGTTTTAGACATAGGTTCGAATTCTGGAATTTTTTCTCTTGCATCAGGTTTAGCAAATAAAAATATAAAAGTTTATGCATATGATATTCTTCCCGAAGCCTTTCATATTCTGGTCGATAACATCTTCATTAATAATCTCTCTGCACAAATAACTCCAAACTTAATTGGAATAGGTAAAAAATCTTTATATAAGGCACCTTTTGAAAAAATTACAAGTGAGATGCCAACAAGTATTAAATTAGATGAAGATTTTAAAAATGTTGTCTCGGTAAATGTTGAAATTAAAACACTGGATGAAATTTTTTTGGAAAACAATCTAACAGGTCAAGCCTGTATTAAGATAGATGTTGAAGGTTTTGAAGGAGATATTTTTAAGAATGCTCTTGATGTTTTAAAAAATAATAGACCATTTTTTCTATGCGAGGTTCTTAATACAAATTTAGAAGTAAACGATTATGATAATATTCTTTCAAGTAATAATTACAAGAAGTTTTTAATAACTGATTCTGGTTTGATTGAATATAAAAATATAAATGCTCATGAGAAATTCAAGGATTGGTTTTTTATTCCAAATGAAAAACTACATGAAGTTAAACCATTTTTAAAAGTTGGATGACCAAAGTAGCAATTCTTTTGAGTGGTTTACGTTTTGGCGGAGCGGAAAGGGTAAGCCTTAATTTAGCAAAAGCATTTAAAGAAAAAGGATACCAAGTAGATATCTTGGTTTTAAAAAAAACTGGTGAACTAATTGAGTCAGCAGAAAATGATTTTAATTTGATTAATTTAGAGTGTGATAAAACATTCAAATTACCAATAAAATTATTGAAATACATTTTGAAAGAGTCTCCAAAAGCATTGATTTCAACTTTTTGGAAATTAAGTCTAATATCATGTCTAGTTAGAATCTTTAAACCCTCAATGTATCTATTTTGTGTCGAGCACACCACACCAAGTAAAGCAATATTTATTCCAACATACCTTTTCTTTATAACTTCAAGTTTATTTTATCAACTATCATCAAAAGTAATCTGTGTATCAACTGGTGTATTAAATGATGTCAAGAAACATTCAGTTTGCTTAAAAAGAAAACTTAGCTTAATTCATAATCCTGTTTACCCACCAAAAACTACTTCATTTTCTGATAGTAAACAAAAAACAAAGCTACTCTGGTGTGGAAGGTTAGATGATCCAAAAAATCCTGAGTTAATGATAAATTCAATTGATTTAATTGATAAAAATTTAGGATTATCACTGACCTTTATTGGTGATGGTCCTCAAATGAATAGCCTAAAAAAATTAACAAAAGAAAAAAGACTTGATGATTCAGTAAATTTTAAAGGATATGTTGAAGATGTTTATTCGAAAATTTTCAATTATGATATTTTGATATTAACATCTGACAGAGAGGGCCTCCCAACTGTTCTAGTAGAGGCACTTTATTCTGGTTTATATGTTATTTCAACTGATTGCAGTCTTGGTGTTCATGACATAATCCAGGATGGCGTAAATGGCATGATCGTCCCATGTGGTGATAAACTATCATTGAAAAATGCAATTATTGAAAGCATTGGAAAAAAGTGCGATGGTTCATTTCAATCAAATACAGCTAAAAAGTTTTTACCTGAATTTGTAATCGAAGAATACATCTCACTAATGTCATCCTAATCGGATTGGAGTGAATGTGGATATTCAAAAAAACATAAAGTTGCACGATAAGATAGCTAAAAAATATGAACAAACTCATGGAGAGATCTACAACGATATTGAGCAATCTAGATTAGTGCAAGATTTAAAAAGTTCGCTTGCCCATCTAAATAGAGAAAAAGTTACAGCCTTAGATTTAGGTTGTGGTGCAGGTAACCTTACAAATCATTTACTAGATATGGGCTGTAAGGTAATTGCTGCCGATGTTTCTAAGGGATTCTTACATCTTGTTGAAGATAAGTTTAAAGGAAGGGATATATCGACATTTGAATTAAATGGTGAAAATCTTGAGGGAATTGATGATAATTCGATAGATTTTATTGCAACGTATTCTGTGCTCCATCATATTCCAGATTACATTTTAACAGTTAAGGAAATGTGTAGAGTATGCAGTCCTGGAGGAGTAATTTACATAGATCATGAACAAAATGAAGAATATTGGGAGAATAATCTTGATTATCAAAACTTTAGATCTTCAGTATCTAAGATAGACTTTAAGAAATTTTTTGTTTTTGCAAACTATGTTGGAAAGATAAGAAGAGTTTTTGATCCAAGATACACAAATGAAGGAGATATTCATGTTTGGCCGGACGATCATATAGAACGGAGTCTTATCGATAACATAATGACAGAGAATGGATTTATTAAAATTCTGCAAAATGATTTTCTTTTATATAATAGAAATTACAAAGATAAAATCTATAATAAATATAAAAGCATTTGCACTGATATGAGAGCAGCTGCTTATCAGAAAGAAGTCTAAATCCTGAAATTTACAGTGAAAAAAATAATACATCTCATTCCCTATAATGGAATTGGCGGAGTAGAATCTGCAGCAAATACTATGAAAGATATCACATCTGATGATTTTGAATTTCAGCTTTTGTATATTTTTGAAACACAGTCTAAGAAAAAAAATCTTTTAAATTATTTAAATTTTTACAGATTATTTTTGTGTCTGAGTAAGCTCTTATCACATAAACCAGATCTTCTTGTGGTTTCACTTTGGAGATCATGTATTCCAGGTATAGTGTTTAAAATAATTAAACCAAAGACAAAGGTTGTTTTATTTCTTCACTATCCAAAGCACTATCATTTTGTTGATATGATATTTACTAAACTCATGTCATTTTTATGTGACTATGTTTGGGCTGATTCACAGGATACTCTTAATTCAAGACTGCCAAATGTCTCAAAGAAAAATTCAGATATAATTTCTTTTGTTGCTAGAAGATTTCAAACATCTGACCAAAATTTAGTAAAACCAAATTTTGTATTTTGGGGAAGATTGCATGAACAAAAATATGTTCAAAGGGCAATTGAAATATTCTCTGTTGTGCAAAGCCATTATGAAAATGCCAAATTTAAAATTATAGGACCAGATGGTGGTGAAATGTCACATCTAAAAAATTTAGTTGAAAGTAAAAATCTTTCAAAATCTGTACTATTTCTTGGACCTCAAGATATGGAATCAATTATAAATTTGTCCAAAGATGCATCTTTTTATCTTCAAACAAGTAAGCTTGAGGGAATGGCAATGTCAGTTGTTGAGGCAATGCAGCTTGGATTAGTTCCAGTCGTAACACCTGTTGGAGAGATTAAAAACTATTGCGAAGATTTAAAGAATTCATTATTAATCACAGATGATAAATCTGCTATTACTAATTTGATAAATTTAATTGAAGATAATGCTTCATATAACCTATTAAGAGATAATGCAATTAAAAAATGGGAAAATTATGAAATATACTCAGAGGCATTTATCAATACTTCAAAAAAAATCTTAGGTTTAAATACCTAGCTAAAATAGTGTTATAAAATAAACTATTATGTGTGGAATTACAGGTTTCGTATCTTACCCAGGCCAAGAAAATGAGAATAAAGTCGATGTAATTAATAAAATGACATCAAAACTCTTTCATAGAGGTCCGGATGACAGTGGCACATGGATTGATGATTCAAACAATATAGCACTTGGTCATAGAAGATTATCAATAATTGATCTATCTTCCGCAGGACATCAGCCAATGCTCTCTTCATGTAAACGATTTGTATTAGTATTTAATGGAGAAATATATAATCACCTAGCTTTAAGAAACGAAATAAATAAATCAAATAAATTCTCAAATTCATGGCTTGGCTCATCTGATACAGAGACCTTACTGAGATGTTTTGAAATTTGGGGCTTTGAAAAAACATTATCAAAGTTAGTAGGAATGTTTTCAATATGCTTATTTGACAAAGAATTAAAAGCTCTTCATCTGGCTAGGGATAGAATTGGTGAGAAACCTTTATATTATGGGCATATAAATAATTCTTTTGTCTTCTCATCTGAGTTAAAAGCACTCAAAGAATATCCAAACTTTAATAATAAAATAGACAGAGATGCTTTAAAAAAATATTTTCAATTTCTATATATACCAGCGCCAAAAACCATCTATCAAAATATATTTAAATTAAAGCCAGGTCATTATTTATCAATACCTTTAGATAAAATTCACAATTTAAAAGACATAAAAAAGTATATAAATTCATATTGGAATTTAGGCGATCATATAATTCAATCGAATAATATAAAAGAAGATGGTGAATACTTAAATGAATTAGAGACTCATCTTGAGAATGCAATAGATAGTCAGTCAATTGCAGATGTTCCTCTTGGGGCATTTCTAAGCGGAGGCATTGACTCGTCTCTGATTACTGCTTTGATGCAAAAAAATACAACTACTCCTGTAAAAACATTTACTATAGGTTTTGAAGAAATTAGTTTTGATGAATCTCCGTATGCAAAAAAAGTTGCTGAATATCTTGGCACAGATCACTCAGAACTTTTTGTTACAAGCAAAGAAACAAGAGATGTAATACCAAATTTACCTTATATTTATGACGAACCTTTTGCTGATTCATCACAAATACCTACTTTTTTAGTTTGTGCTGCTGCAAGGTCTAAAGTCACGGTTGCATTGTCTGGAGATGCTGGAGATGAATTGTTTGGAGGATATAATAGATATTTTTGGGGACCAAGAATTTGGCAGAAATTTTCATGGATGCCATTTTTTGTAAGAAAAATTATCGGCAATTCTATGGACTTAGTGCCATCATATGGATTGAATTATCTTGAGAAAAATATGCATAAATATTCTAAAAAGAACATTACAAAGATTGGAAATAAATTTGACAAGATATCAAAAGTACTCAAGTCTTCAAGGAACGTTGATGATATGTATTCAAGTCTCACGTCAGAGTGGGATATTACAAGTAGTGTTGTGATAAATGATTCAGATACAAGTCAGGATTATATTTTAGAGAAAACAAATTTTAAAGCTTGTCAAAATGATAGCCTAAATATGATGTATAAAGACATATTATCTTATTTACCTGATGATATTTTATGTAAAGTAGATAGGGCAGCTATGGCAAGTAGTCTAGAGACAAGGGCACCTTTTTTAGATCATCGTGTTGTTGAATTCGCATTAGGAATGCCAATCGAATTAAAGATAAGAAATAATAAAGGTAAATGGGCACTAAGAGAAATCCTGTATAAATATGTCCCTAAGGATATGATGGAAAGACCAAAAACAGGATTTAGTATTCCTATTGGTGATTGGTTAAGAGGACCTTTGAAGGAATGGGCTGAGGAATTATTAGATAATGATAAAATCAAAAGCCAAGGTTATTTAAAGCCTGAGATTGTGAGCAGTATATGGACACTTCATAAGACAGGCAAATATGATTATACATCTCGAATATGGAGTATATTAATGTTTCAATCTTGGCTTGAATCAAACTCATAAAAATGGTTATTTATTGGCTTTATTTTATATTTCCTGCAGTACTTGCTTTAGCAGGAGTTGCAAGAATGCCAAATCAGCATACTAATTATCAATATTTAAATTTTAAAGCTTTATGGTGGATATTTATTTTTTCTTTCATTATTTTGATTGGACTAAGGTTTGAGATAGGCGGAGATTGGGATACTTATATAACTATATTTTTAACATCCGAGAGTATAAAAAGCCTTTCCGATATTTCTCTCTCGCAAGATCCAGGATATCAATTAATAAACTATATTTCAGCATCAATTGGTTATGGAATATATGGAGTGAATTTGATATGTGCTTCATTTTTTTCTTATGGCCTTGCTTTATTTTGTAGAAATCTACCCAGACCATTACTAGCTTTAGCTGTGTCAGTCCCATACCTTGTAATAGTTGTTTCTATGGGCTATTCAAGACAAGCCGTAGCTATTGGCTTAGCCATGATTGGTCTTGTTTATCTTGGAAGAGGTAAAAGAATAAAATTTAGTTTTTATATTTTTTTAGCTGCAACAATGCATAAGTCTGCAATTCTTCTTCTTCCAATCGCAATATTGGCATCTTCAAGAAATAGAATATTCAGTTTTATTTGGTTTGGTATATTAGTAGCTAGTTTTTTTCTTGTATTTCTTGCCGACACAATTTCTATAATATATAGCAACTACACAAATTTTGAAGATCCAGCAAGTCAATCAGATGGTGCATTTATTAGACTCGCGATGAATATTGTTCCATCCTTGCTTTTTCTTTTATTTTATAAAAGATTTTCTATTCCTGATGAAGATAAACGACTTTGGAAATGGTTTTCTATAATTTCAGTAGGTTTAATGATACTTTTTTTTGTTACACCTGCATCGGCTGCTATAGACAGGGTTGCTTTATACATGATTCCTTTGCAATTAGTGGTTTTTTCTTATTTACCTGACATATTTGGTAATAAAAATGCCATCCATAGATGGATTATGATTTTGATTATTGCTTACTACGCACTTGTGCAGTTTATTTGGTTAAATTTTGCAACTCATGCTCATTATTGGGTTCCTTATAAGAATGTAATTTTTTATGGATGACTGTTTAAAAATTGTCACATTATCAGCGAATACATCATGGTATTTATATAATTTTCGTCAATCTACGATTAAAAGATTAATAGGTAAAGGTTATAGGGTTGTTTGTATTTCACCATTTGACGAATATTCAAAAGAACTTATGGATCTGGGCTGTGAATATTATGATTTAGAGATGCAAAATAAAGGAACAAATCCCTTTAAAGATATTAAGACTTTCTTAAAGTTGTTATTTATCTATTTAAAACTAAAACCTTTTGCAGCATTTCACTTTACAGTGAAAAATAATATTTTTGGAACATGGGCTGGATTAATATCAAACACACCTTCAATAAATAATGTTTCTGGATTAGGTACAGCATTCATAAGAGATGGATTAATTTCTATAGTTGTAAGGTTATTGTATAAATGTAGTCAACCATTTGCACATAGAGTATATTGTCAAAATCCTGAAGATTTTGATTTATTGATTGATAAAAAGTTAGTTAATAAAGATAAGTTATTTTTATTACCTGGTTCTGGCGTTGATTTAAAAAGATTTAATTCAGATTCTGTCAAATATTCTAAAAATGAGCAATTCACTTTTTTATATGTTGGAAGAATTTTAGCTGATAAAGGATTATTTGAATTAATAAAAGCATATAAAAATCTAAAAATTAAAAAAATTAATTGCGAACTTTGGATTTGTGGAATTTTAAATGCAGAAAATATTTCATCGATATCAAAAACTCAAATAGAGGATTGGAAAGATATACCTGGTATAAGATGGCTGGACCAAGAGAAATATATTGAAAATATATACAAACAGGTTGATTGTGTTGTTTTGCCTTCATATAGAGAAGGTATGCCAAAAACTTTGCTAGAAGCAGGTTCAATGGGCCTTCCATCAGTTGCAACAGATGTTCCTGGTTGCAGAAACATTATTCAAGATAATGTTAATGGATTTCTATGTCGAGCCAAGGACGCAAGAGATCTTGAGCAAGCAATGACAAAAGCATTAAACTTATCAAAAAATGAATATGAAAAAATGAGCATTAATGCAAGAAATATTGTAAAAAATAATTTTGACGAAAAAATTGTCATTGATTCTGCATTAAATGCTTTGGATTCCATTTTAAAAAATAATTAAAGTAATTGTCTGGTGCTATAATTAAGTGGAATTTATAAGGCATTTGTTTTAAAAAAATGAAAATATTAGTAACAGGAGCAGCTGGCTTCATTGGCTATCATTTAGTTGAATCATTATTAAAAGATAATAATGAAGTAACTGGTATAGATAACTTCAATAGTTACTATGATGTAAATTTAAAAAGAGCAAGAATTGATAACATTAATAATAAGAAATTCTCATTATTTGAAATAGATCTTGTTGATCAAAAAAATTTAACCTCTTTGTTTAAAAAAAATAATTTTGATGTTGTGGTTAATCTTGCTGCACAAGCAGGTGTCAGGTATTCACTTACGAATCCTGAAAAGTATATTGAATCAAATATAATAGGATTCTCAAATATACTTGAAGCATGTAGACATAATGAAATTGCTAATTTAGTTTATGCTTCAAGCAGTTCCGTATATGGAATGAATTTTGATGTACCTTTTGATGAAGATCATCCAGTAGATCATCCAATATCATTATATGCAGCAACAAAAAGATCAAATGAGTTAATGGCGCATACCTATTCTCATTTATTTGACCTCCCTACAACGGGCTTAAGATTTTTTACAGTTTATGGACCATGGGGCAGGCCAGATATGGCACTTTTTTTATTTACAAAAGCTATCCTTGATGGGGAACCAATTCAAGTTTTTAATGATGGAAAAATGATAAGAGACTTTACATATATTGATGATATTGTGAGTGGGATAAAGGGAGCTATTTTAAATCCTTCTAGATCTAATAAGGGTGATATTTTAAAATTAAAATCTAGCTCATCATCTGCACCATATAGAATTTTTAATTTGGGGAATAATCAGCCTATTACCCTTGAGAGTTTCATAAATGCCATTGAAGCATCAACAGGTAAAAAAGCTATAAAAGAATACTTACCTATTCAGCCTGGCGATGTTCAAAAAACTTTTGCAAATATAGATAAAGCTGGAGAATCGTTAGGATTTATTCCAACTACCTCGATAGAGGAGGGTATTAAAAAGTTTGTAAGCTGGTACATAGAGTATTATGAGAGATAATTTATGTCTTATTACAGGTGGTTTTGATCCAATACATCAAGGGCACGTCGAGTATATAAAATCAGCAAAAGAAATATCTTCTTATCTGGTGATTGGATTAAATTCAGATGATTGGTTATTGCGAAAAAAGAATTATGTTTTCATGCCATGGAAACAGAGAGTAGAAGTCTTAAAATCCATTTCATATGTTGATGAAGTTATTTCTTTCGATGATTCAGATGATTCTGCTTATGATGCAATAAATATTTGCTTGAAAAAATCTAAAAAAGTAATTTTCGCAAATGGCGGCGATAGAAATAGACAGAATATTCCTGAATTAGCACTTTTCAAAAATAATAACAAAGTTGATTTTATGTTTAGCGTTGGTGGAGATTTAAAAATTGAAAGCAGTTCAAGTTTGACTAGCAATTTTTATAACAACTTTACCAAAATACTTAATTCTGAAAAGGGCGTAACTAATTTTAATGACATCTCAAGTCCATGGGGATTCCATAATTTAGTCATTGATAACAAATCTTACAAAGTAAAGATATTATCAATAAATCCAAAGAGTCAATTAAGTATGCAAAAGCATCAGCACAGAGAAGAGCATTGGATTGTTGTTAAAGGAAATGGTGAGGTTGAAATCGATGGAAAAATTAATGCTCTAAATGCAGGTGAATATATAAAAATTCCAAAAAAATCAGTACATTGTGTCAAGAATACGTCATCTGAAAATATGGTAATTATTGAAATCCAGCTTGGAGAGATTCTAAAAGAATCAGATATAGAGAGGATTTCAGACATTTATGGAAGAGTTAGTGAGTAAAAAACATACAATCACCGTTATTGGCTCAGGATACGTAGGTATGTCATTAAGTGTCCTTTTAGGCAGAGGTAATAATCACGTTAAGATCTTGGAGATTGATAAAGAAAAAGTAAAAAAAATAAATGAAGGTTTATCTACTGTAAGGGATGAATTAATTGAGAAATATATTTCAAAAAATAAATTAAATATTTCTGCAACATTAGATCCAAAGGAGGCATTGACTGATGCCGATTATTTTATAATAGCTACCCCAACAAATTATGATGAAAAAACTAATAAGTTTGATACCGAATCAGTAAAATCATCTATTGAGAAAATACTTACATTCTCAAAAAATGGATCTATCATTATCAAATCAACAATACCTATAGGCTATACAGATTACTTAAAAGAAAAATTTAAAACTGACAAGATTATATTTTCTCCAGAATTTTTAAGAGAAGGGAATGCCCTTTATGATAACCTGTATCCATCAAGAATTATCATGGGAGATAATTCACCAGTCGCAGTAAGCTTTGCTGAGATGCTCAAAAACTTGTCTCTAAAAAAATCTACAAAGATTATTTATATGAATTCAAGAGAGGCAGAGGCAGTAAAGCTATTCTCCAACACATATTTAGCCATGAGAGTAGCCTTTTTCAACGAATTAGATAGCTTCGCAATGGAAAATAAGTTAGAAACTTTAAATTTAATTTCTGGAGTATCCGAAGACCCTAGAATAGGAAATTTTTATAATAATCCTTCTTTCGGCTATGGTGGATATTGTCTTCCAAAAGATACTAGACAACTTTTAGCAAATTATAAAAATATACCTCAGAATATTATTCAAGCCATTGTTGACTCCAACTCAACAAGAAAAGATTTTATAGTTCAAGAGATTCTCAAATATAAACCAAAAAAGATTGGTATCTATCAGCTTGCAATGAAAGCAGGTTCGGACAATTTTAGGTCATCCTCTATATTAAGTATCATAGAAAGAATTAAAAAATATAATATTCCAATGATTATTTATGAAGATCAAATATTGGATAAATCATTTAATGGAGTTCATATCGAAAAAGATTTCCATATTTTTAAGAATTCTTGTGATTTAATATTAACCAATAGAATGACTGATGATTTATCTGATGTTAAAGATAAAGTTTTTACAAGAGATTTATTTGGTTATGATTAATATCGATAAAATGAGTATTACTGAACCTTACAATATGTTTAGAAAATATTATGAGGAAGCTAGAAATAAAGAACAAAAGATAATTGAAGCAATTTCTATAAGTTCATACGATAAAAAAAATAATATCGTGGATTCAAGATTCGTTAATTTAAAATATGTTATCGATGATGAGTGGATATTTTTTTCAAACTATAATTCACCAAAATCAAAACAGTTCGAATCACATGACCAAATCTCGGCAGTAATCTATTGGAATTCTATAAATGTTCAGATTCGCATGAAAGCAAAGATTCAAAAAACAAATTTAGAATTTTCCAATGAACATTTTCAGTCAAGAGATATGACTAAAAATTTACTTGCAATTTTGTCTAGACAATCAGAGCCAGTAGCTTCTTATGATGACTTTTTACAAAATTATGAAAAAAACCTTTCTTTAAAATTTGAGAATTCATCAAGACCTGAGTATTGGGGTGGGTTCTCTTTTTATCCATATTATTTTGAATTTTGGGAAGGTCACAACTCAAGAGTAAATAAAAGAAAATTTTATGAGCTTAAGAATCAAGAGTGGAAGAGTGGATTTTTACAACCATAATTATTGTTTAAAATTTTTGAAATTTAGTATAGAATCTGCAGAATATGACTTCAAATTATAAATAATTCAATTTTCATCTTGAATAATTTCATTAAATCAAATTTTTTCCAGGGTAAATAGCAATAGCCATCTCAAACAATAAAAGGAAATCTGTCCCTATTAATAATGACATCAAAGCTAAGATGGTTATGCTTATTGATGAAAATGGAAATAAACTTGGTCATAAAACAAAAGAAGAAGCTTTAAAAAGCTCGTCAGAATTGAATCTAGACTTAGTTCAAGTATCCCCATCAGGCACTGAACCAGTAGTTTGTAAAATTATGGATTTTGGCAAACATATTTTTATGAAAAAAAAGAATAATTCTTCATCAAAAGCTGGAT
>MDTE01020529.1_pt1 | contig 40239 bp, 29 predicted proteins | sample 811231 | NCBI WGS metagenome assembly MDTE01 (sample SAMN05326651, study PRJNA326480) | marine metagenome | isolation source: seawater | place: Indian Ocean: Red Sea | collected 2010
AGACCCCTGAAGGGATCAAGGTATGTTGACATATCTTCCTTTACAGCAAAGATTAAATGCGAGGTCCCACTATGGCAACCTCAAAACTATATTATACCAGATCAGTTGGCCTGTTTCAATTTCTCAGTTGGAAACTTTGAGGCCTTGAGATAATCGAGTAGCTTTTGCTTGCGCTCGTTGATTATCTTCTTAAAGTATTCATTCTTTTCTTTTATCTCTTCTCCACTCTTGCCCATCCTGGTCATGTCACGGAGCGTCCGTCTTGCGTAACCCATGGTCTTCAGGATCTCGGACTGCATATACCGGGCATTCCTTCCTCTCTGACTTCCAATATCAACAGGAGACACGTTAAATCCAACAGCCTGTGAAAGCCCTTGAGGTATGGTTTTCATTGGCTCCCCGTATCTGTTCATCTCACCGTCCAGTGTCTGCATAATCCGATTCAGAGCTCCATAATCTGAATGCAGGAATGGAGGCATCATGAGATTGTAAATGTAGGTCAGGTAGTCCTTAACTCTTTGTTCAGGAGCATCGAGTGAGTTAGCAACAGGCCTTCGTGTGAATGGGTCGATGCCACCAGAACTGATCACCGTTATGATAGAGGCTACTGGACCACCAAGTAATCCAAGTGTCTGCATGATCGCACCTGGATCATCCTGTGCTTCCGATGCAATTTCTGTGAACATGCCCCATGGGTAGAGGTATGCGAGATCCAGGAATTGAGGCCTGCCAAATTTATCCAGGTATGGTAGGGGCATGATGTTGCCTGCGTACCGTTTCTCTCTCATGTACTCCTGGAGAGACATCATTAGCTGTTCATACTCTTCATCATCAAGGTCGTGTGTTTCTTTGAACAGGGCTGCCATGGCATAGGGCAGTGCGAAGTACGGAGCAAACCTCCAGGGTCTGGTCAGTGCGGTCTCTACCAGGAGAGGAAACACCTTCGTCGTATATGTGATAAAGGGTGCTCCAACAATTGATTGCCTCAGTGTTTTTACTGATGGTTTAACCAGGGAATAATCGAACAACCATTTCTCTGCGTGGTCTGCGGCTTCCTGTGGTGTCATGCCCTTGTCGATGCCGTTCATATACATCATGGTCTTGCCAAGAGAATCAACCAATCCATACTTGTCGCTCGTCCAGTCTTGCATTGTGACCAGTAGCTCTTTGGCAACAAAGAAAGCCTTGAAGGGAGTGCCCTTCCTCTGTGTTCTGTTTAAATAGTTTTCAAACTCTTTCTCAATCCTACCGAGCTCGACAGATGCAAACGTAGAAGATGTCAATCCGAAGTCTTTGACCTCATCGTAGATTGACTTCTCTCCCTTCCAGGTTTTGATCATCTCCCTGGTTGCCTTTTGTAGGTAGTAAGGAATCTTGCCCATCGGCATACCACCGATGTTCATGAACACTAGGTTGGATGAGAAGTTACGGACCCAGGCCGCTGGAAAGTTTGCGGTAACCTTGGACCATTTAAATAGCCTGCTCGTCTTACCCAGTAATCCACCCTCTCCAATGATTGCCTCGGCTGCATTCTCTGGCTTCATCATCTTCAGAGATCCAACCAAATCATCGTAGATTTCTTTCTGCACAACCATACCACGCAGGCTACCATATCGCGCATTGTCAGGGATCTGAGCGTAGTCCTTTGGTATGATAACTCTGCCGATTGCCTGGTCAGCTATCTTGTTCATCTCATCGACAAGGTCAGCAACAATCTTTGCTTCCTTCTCATTTCTGGATCTGACCTGTGGATAGATTGTCTTGAAGATCCTGTCAGCCTCAGCCTTCAATCCATACCCAGACATTTTCTTAGGAGAGTATGCTTTCAGTTTGTCTCGCAGGCCCTGCTGTTCTTTGATCATCGCACTCAATGCTTTAGACTTCATGCGATCTTTCGCCCGTAGTACCTCCCTCTCTTTTTTAATAGCCTGCTTTAAATCTTCAATCTGGGCAGCGATCCGATCACGATCACTGTCACTCTTGGCTAACTGCTCCTTGAGCTCCATGCCAATCTCAGTATTGCCAGCGATCTTGGCAATCAACCTTGCGTAATCAAAGTCATCGACTATTGACTCCGGCAGAACCCAGTTAAAATTGTTCTGCTGACTTGTTGTGACCATCTCACTAAACATGTCAAGTAATGCCATGTCACGGCCCGGTTGGATCGTGGCTTTACTGACGAGGAATGCAGGGTCCTTGACTACACCCTTGACAAATTCTGCTACTGATTCCTCAACATGACCTCTTCGCTTGAGGTAGTCCATGTTAGAAACTTTGTTGGACTGTCCCCTCTGTATCGCATATCGGTCATTGTCGTCCAGTAAATACTGGAGATAAAGTTTAGGCAGGTATCCGTCTCCATATTTCTTCAAGGCATCTGGTGGTAGCAGACCCCTGTCTACTAAATCTTGCCCAGCCTGAAGTATAGCAAGCTTTGCTTTTTCAGCCGCACCCCTTTCGTTAGCGTCAGGGATGGAAGACGAGTCACCTCCTTTCGTTGTCAGATACTTGTAAATAATTTCAGGGTTCTTCGTTTTGAACAGAGCCTTGTATAATTTAGACCCTGCTTCCTCAATGCGGAGAATCCTTCCACGAGTTCTTCGACGTATATCACGGAGCATTTCTGGAGCATCAGTCTTGCCGAATGGCTCCATGAATCTGGTAACGATGTCACTGATCTTGCGACCACCCGGAAGTTCTAGGTCCTGGTCCAGGGGTCTGGAGAATATTGATTCGCTTGTGGCATACTCAGCCTGCTTTTGTCGTGCATTGTTAAAGTCTGCGACATGCCCAGGTTGAGTTGACAGTTTGGTTACAGCCTCGCTGAATGAGATCGGCGTGGTTGGTGCATCCATCAATTGTTCAAAGTTAGAGATGACCGCACCCGGGAGTTTGTATGGGGTCTTTACAGAGCCAAAATTAAATTTAGATTTAACCCACTTCCCTTTTTTGGTATCCCACCTTTCATCAATCCTAAAAGGCATTGCAGATGGATAGTCTTTTAGGTTGTGTATCCTTTCTTGCAAGTCTTCAAATATTTCTTTGAAGTCTGCAATAGGCTTATTAACAACTGGCTGGTCAAAACTATCAATAAAAGATGCAATCAGTTCTCCTTGCACAACATAGGGGTAGGCATCATGCTTAGGAACTCCAATATCTGCGTGAGTCATTTCATCAAACTGATTACCAACAGCATCTAGTTTTATGATTCCAACAGGCAGGTGCATCGGGGCACCTTTAAAAATTGTTGTGTCTTTCCATAGCTCTTTATTTGAGTACCCAATAGCCGTATCTGTTTTTGTCCCAAAGCTACCGCCAAAATAATCAACAACTGGTTTTCTGTTTTGAAAAGAAAGTTCTGGTGCTGTTGCCTTTAACAACTCCCAGTTACTTTTCCCAGGGTTGTTTTTCTTTTCATTTACTAACAGAGTCTTTAGAGGAATTATATTTTTAGAGACATCATTGTTCAGGATAATGTCAATGGCATCATTAACCTTTTGTGCTACAGCAGGTTTGTTCCTCATCAAATCTTGAGTTTCTCTCCACCAGATAGCCCAATATGCTTTATTGGAAAAGTGCATTTCTTCACTACCAATAACGGTTAGCACATGTTCTGCCCCTAGTTTCTGTAAGTCTCTTGCTTGCTTAGTTATCCTTGGATTGTTAGATGCCCAAGCAGCACGGCCTTTAACCTGTCCTTTTTTAGGTTTAACACCTTGTATTCCATTTATATTTTCATCGAGTAATGGGTACCCGATTCCACCTCTCATCCAGTAACCCTTCTTGCCTTGGTAGGTGTCAGGCCAGATTGTACTTGTCTGATCTTTAGCTACATAAAACCCTGTGGCAAACCTGTCAGCAATACTTCGTTGCATTAGCTTATTGACAAGTGGTTGGAGATTTACTGATTCAGAAATCGCTCCATCTTGTAAAGCTTTTGCATCTCCTTCGGACAACTCAAAAACTCCGTCAATCTGTCCTGGTTCAGGTTCGCTTAAATATTTTTCTGTTATATCTCTAAACTGAGAGACTTCTGGGTCAACCCAAGGAACCATCTCTGCCTCGATTGGATCTTTCCTGAAGTATGAAAGGACTTTTTGTGCGGCATCCCTCCACATAGCCTCGTAAGCGGCTGGTCGGAATCTCTCTGTAGACTTACCCATCACCGCATCGGCTCGTGTCAGGGCCTTGCCAACATCCCAGAGCCAGTGGTGCATGACATGGTAGAAGTAATCTGGCGGTACGTCTGCGAAGATTGATGGGTCTCGGCTATCAACATCCCTTTTTATATCGTCGAAAGCTGTCTGTATTACATTTCTGTAGTGGTCAAAGAAGGTCTCACCTTTCGCTTTAGCCTCAACGCCTGGTACATAATTAGAAAGTTGCAGGTCTTGTAGCTTGAGAGCCCACCACTTCAGATCAACCCTCCATGTGTTGGCAACTGGCTTACCCGTCAACGGTGATACAGCCAGATCCGTAGCTGGGCTTCCTGCTATGTGTGTGTTGTACTCGATAGCATCTATTGTCGGGGCATCACCTAAGCCAAGGAAGTGCTTGAAAAAAGCCTGCTTCGCCCCGGCAATGCCGTACAGTTTCTGTGCGTATTCTCCAAGCTGTTTGGCTAAATCAAATCTCAACTGGACAGAAGCCTCATCGTTACCCTGTAAGTCTTTAGGATCAAGGTCACCAATGACATCTTTGATAATCTTATTGAAGCCCTCGGTGTATTCTACGATGTCCTGTAGCCCCGCTTTTGTGAACTCTCCGTTTTTCTTTCTTTGTGCAGGCTTGAGCAATTGGTTGAGTCGGTCATCGCCATACGCCATTCTTACATTGGCCAACTTTCTCCACTCTTTCAGATCAAACTCGCCCTTCTCTATTCCATCTAGCAGAGCCTGACCCGCATCCGTTGAGAAGTAGTAGGCTACGGCATCCTCCATCCTGGGCTTACCCCCGGTAGTTGCGTATTCTTGTGGCACCCATACCGCTCCAGTCTGTGCATTGGGAGCGTCGTTGTTTCCTGGGTCTCTGTACCATAACGGCATTTCCTCAAACAACTTTTTCTTGTTGCCTGTGAGGTAGTCTGCCATGCCAGCATAGTTCTTTCCGTCAATCCGAAGTTTCCACTGCCCCTTTACTTTCACAATCTCTGGTCTACCACCCGTGTATTGCATTTCGTCACTGGCTACCATTCTTTTTTCGCCAGTTTTTACTTTTACTTTTCTTACCTGTGGTGTCCCGTCCTTTTTAATCTTTTGTTTGCCAGTCTCTTTGTCAATTACCGGGACAGTTTCTTCCACGATATTCCCGTCCTTGTCTGTCTCGAAGACATCCTTCAGTGAATACTTCGGTGTCCTGAGTGCTTCCTCAAAAGAAACGGTCTTTTTATATAAGGCTCCATCAGATATGTCAGCGTAGGTTGTGTCACGGTCTACCGTACCGTCCTCATTGTACATAGTGACAGGACCCTCACCAGTCCATGGCACACTGACAACCCAGAGCGGTGACTTGTTATACCACTCCGCAACCTGTTCTTCTGTCAACTCTCCGTTCAGTTCCTTCTGGCCTATGTTTGCTTCAATAGTCTTAGAGTTTCCTTTGACCCAGTCGGCACCATTCATGTATTCCACATAGGTCTTCAGGTTGGCAGGCTTCTTCCCGCTCTTTGCGCTCTTTGCCTTCTTGACTCCACCAGTAAAGTTGTAGACAGTCCATGGGTTATTAGCATCGGCACCCTGGCTGGCAAGTGTCATGACCACTGACTTAACTATGTCCCTCGGTGTGAGCTCTCCATTCATCAGCTTGTCTCTTTGCATCTTCATAAAGCTAATGATGTGACCGAGGTAAGGAACAGCATCTCTGCCTCTGCCTCCTGCGTTCAGACCAAACATGTCACGAATGGTTTGCCAGTTCGTCCAAATCTTGCCCATGTAAAGAAGCCTCGCGGCCCTCTTTGCCATGGTTCCAAAATCCTTCTCAGCCTGTTTCTTTAGTCTAGCCTCGTATGCAGCCTGGGTTTCTTTTTTCTTTTTCTTCAGGGATGCTTTGGTCCTTAATCCAAGGCCACTAATCTTCTTGTTTGATTTCCTGCCACCAGCACCCGTAGCTTCTGTATCATCGTCAGGATCTACGTCGGTTTCATCTATGGCAGAGTACCCACCCTTGGTTACACGGATCTTCTCCCACTCGGCTGGGTCCTTTAAGTATTTCTTAAAGAGTGTCTTAGCAGATAGCTCATGCCCCGGAAGTCTTTGAGACCAGGATAGATCCTCGAATGATACAGAGGATGTGAGCTCGTCCTGATAGGGGAGTGGTTTTGTTGGGTCACCAAATGGAATGGGGTGAAGCATCATGTCCAGGTGTAACTGACGAATAGCTTCCCGCCTCTGCGGTGTGCCCTTCTCCAGGTTGTTGATCTGTGCGATCCTGGTTCTTGTTGTGATGTCTAAGCGGTCAGCATAGTCAGCGAGTGGGTCACTCATTGAGTAGCTGATCATATCATTGACATCCCATGGGGCACCTACGGGTTTTTCTCCTGGGATGTTTATTGGTATAGCTCCTGTAAAAAAAGCATCACCTACCGCTACAGAAATACTAGCAACATTACGCTCAGTGCCTCCCATTAAATATGGTGTTGGGGCTGTTCTTTTCTTTAATATTTCTTTTTGTCTGTCATTCATGAATCGTGGAAGACCAGACCTGCCATTTCCACGAACCATATCTATATATCTCCCTTCAACATCTCTAGCTTCAATTTCCCCTGCTGATTTTAAATATTCAGCTTGACCAACCAGTTTTGACCAATTGTCTCCAACCTTTGAAGTAGCAAGAGGGTCTACAGAGGACATACCCAGGACGTTTAGGTTGAACGGAAGTATTATTTCATTTATAACTTTCAATGTTTTTGCAACATCGTCTTTACTAATTGCTTTCTCGTCAACCAACTCTTGCAGGGTATTTGAAAGGCCAAGGGTTATGGGGTTTGTTAAATCATGTCTTTTGTTTTCTAATGTTTCATTGAGTTGGTATGGGTTTGAAAGCATATCCAAAAAGTTCAGTCGCGTTTTCTTGCCCCACCTTTCGTAAGTTTTAAATGGGTCGTCATCTAAAAACAGGTTCCCTTTAGCCCAGCCCGTACCCCTATATGGACTTTTTAAACCGAAGTTAGATATTTTCTTTTTGGCCTGATCCAACCCAAACCATCCTTCCATTCTTTTTGCAAAACGCTTCTGTATTCTAAGTCTGGAATTAGGACTTATGGACGACCATACACCTCTTGTGTTATTTCTTATGGAGTCTTTTATTCTATCCTTGGTGACTCCCATTAAGGCTTGTTCGTGACTTGTCCCCTTTGCGAATCCTTCTTTCGATTGAATGTAGTGTTGTATCTCATGCAATAATGTACTAATTAATCTATGCGGAATACCATCGTGTCCGGGCGCATTCATCTTTGCCATATAAATATCTTCAACCCAATCTCTTGTGGCGGAATCCATCATTGATTCATCTAAATAAGCCAAAGTTTCTTCAGACGGAGACCTAACCCCAAGAATAAAACTTGGGCGATCATCAGAAGGCATGAATGATGCTGAACCATAAGGCATTGAACTTCCACCAACATCTATTGCGAAGTGGACATAAGCGTCATTTAATTCAGGGTAAAAATCAGCAAGAGCTCCAATATCAATTATATTTTTAAGGAAGGTGTATGGGAGGCTCTCATCTAACTCAACCAATTTATTGTCACTAAGTTTTCTTGCCTTTGGTTTTCTTATCCCTTCAAGTTGATCAGCATCAAAATCTACTATCCATTTGTCGTTCCTGCCATTGTAGTCAATGGGCAACGACTTGAATTGAACTCCAGTGTTTGGAACCTCCAGTCTCCACTTGTCATCTGGCAGTCCAGGGTTGAACCATCTGCCACCCTTCTGTCCTTTCTTTTGCCTGGACAGATCGGCCATGAACTCTTTGGCTGATAGACTTCCAGGATTCCTCTTGTTGAATTCTGCGAATCCTTTCTCACCAACGTAGGAGAAGGAGATGTCGTCTCCAGGGGCTACCACATATAGCGAATCATACAAGGGGGCTATACGGTCACCCATCTTGATAGTCCCTACTTGGTTGCCAACTATAATGTCTCCGTATGTTATAGGCCGAACTGAAGGTTGTGGCTTGTCTGTTCCAGTCGTACTTAGCTCGACATCTGTGTCGTATACAATCTTGGTGGCAAACAGGTGGTCTGAGTAGTTGCCTTTTTTAGATTTTTGTACATCTTTTTCCTCGTTGTATTTTCTAATCTGTTCAGCCTGCAACGTAGCTATATTTTTTGTGCTGGTATTAACTCCTGGTAAAGCATCAATAAACTTAGCCTGACCCTGCCCGATAAGATTTGCTTTGATAACAGCACCACCAGAGATCCTGTTGCCCGCAACCTTCTGATCCCTGCGTACCCCTTTAATTTTCTTCTGGGAATCTACGCCAGATACATTGAACGAGGCTCTGTTGCCCGGAAAGTTTGTGTCGATCTCTGCGTAAGGTACGGTTGTGCCCGTCATGTCAGGTTGCTTGGCACTCGCAGGCATACCGTCACTTACGTCTATGACACGACCTCCTGCTCTGTAGGTCGGTGCATCCTCAGCATCTATCATCTTACGGTCAGCCCACTGCTGGAACACCCTTCCTCCGGGCAGAGCCTTCGGTGGGAGCACCATCATCTTTCTGGCTTTGGGATCGTCTGATATTTTGGACTCGCTGATGTCCTGAGCTCTCATCGCTCTCTGAATCTCAGGCGTGGTCCTGGCAAACTTGGGAACATCGTCAACCAGTTCTTTCCACTTTGCGCCACCCTGCTCAAAACCCTTGGTTGCACTGGTGTCTGGTGTGACGTTGCCCTTCTTCTTTTGTAGGAATGCCTGACGACCCTTGGCCAGGACTGCGTTGGCTAGTTCTTGCTCACGCTTTCTGAGCCCAGACTTCAGGGACTTACGGAAACTATCCTGGAACTCCTGCGGGAAACTTTCAAAATTTGAAAGGTCCTTGACAAGTTGCTCAGGCCAAGTCTTTTTCTCCATCGACTCAAGTATGCTGGCATCTACATACCGCTCCGCATCTTGAGCAGTCTTCTTAGGAGCCCTTCTTGTGTCGAACTTTTTCTTGTCAAACTGTCTGAGGGGAGGCTTACCTCCGAAGGATACGAACCTGTCAAAGTCACTCGGTCTACGGGATTCTGATATTTCTTGGTCGGGGTCGATTGAGACCTCTTCCTTTTCTTCAGGTTGTACCTGTGTTTTGGGTAGCTTGAACTTCTTGCCTGATACGATACTGCGGTTATTCGGGATATACTCATCTTGCAGTTGGTTTAGAACCTCGATTAAGTCACGATCTGTGACACTGTTAAACCCCGGGAATCCCTTGAACATTTTCCTGAGAGACTGGACTAGCCTGTCTATCGCCCACTCTTTTTGGATTCCGTATTCTGCGTAGTTTCTGGCTACATATTCTTCTATCTGTTTGAAAGAGATGTCGCCCTTGTCAAAGTCTACATCTTTTTCCCAGTTGTATTTCTGGCCCTGGTAACCATATCCGAGACTGCCATTCAACCAGGCCTTTATGTCTTTCTTCGCAAACTTCCCGAAGCCATACATCATGTCTTTGTAATCCTTAGACATGGGCTGCGCCTTAGTCCCGCCCTTCTTCATTCTCAGCCCGTAGTGACCGAAGACTTCGTGAAAGACAACCTGAACCATTCTCTTTACCGCATCACGCTCCGTCTCTCCATAGATAGATTCTGGAACTATGGCGATAAAGTTTGTGCCAACAGCAAAGCCCTCGCCCTTATAAAGGGATCTCAACCTCTTGTGGTGTGATCGCTTTTCTTCAAGTGGATCAGTAGACTTAGAAAGGTCTATCCCATAATAACCTTGAACCATTCCTGCGTATCTTTGTTCCCTTGTGATAGCCTTAATCGTTACACCTACACCGGAAAAGAATTTCTGTATTGACTTCAGCGCAGCTTGGCCCATTCTGAAGCTGAGTGGAGAGACACCCCTTCCACCTGGGTTGTCCATCTCGTTTTCCAGGATCTCAATCTTCTGGTCAAGTATTTCAGACTGCTGTTCTTCTGGTAACTTTGTATCAACGTCTTCTAAGGCATCAGCAAAAGTATCCTTATTGGGATTTGAGGCTTCACTGTAAGACAAGACTCCTATATCCTGGTAGACCTTGTTCATACCCTCTTGCTCTCTTCTCTCAGACTCTAGGAAAGCCTGGTCTTCCTCCCTTTGTTTCTGCTGTGTTTCTTGCAGATAAGCATCAGCCTGTATGTCTTCTATGCTGGCAGTCTCCAGAGATTCCGCTTCTCTTCTTTCGGACTCTGCCATTTCCATATCGGTGACAATTTGCTCCTGCCCCGCTTGAAATTCTTCTGTAACTTCCTGAGCAAGCCTTTCCTCGCCTGCCATTTGACCAATCTGGTTAAGCTTTTGAGACGGAGTGAGTTGTTGTTCTTCGGTCTCAAACTTTCCAGACTTTCCTCTCTTAGGTTTTTTCTTTTTAGCTTCTGCCTGTTCGAGAGGAACAAGATCCCTTTTGAGTTTTTCTCTAACCGTCTTCTTGGGTGAATCAAGTGTTTGATCTACCGCTCCTACTGTCTGGCCTGTCTCGTCCTTTATTTTTTGAGCAGACTTTTTATTCCTAAGCTTCTGATCCTCTATCTGTAGAGTCTTTAACTGTGCCTCCTGCTGAAACTTAAACTCGTCTCTCCTTCTCTTGAGCTCTGCTTCCTGTTCTTTTCTTGCCTGCTGTTCCTGGTCCCGTATCTCTTGCTCCGCTTCCGCATAGGCAGCCTCAAGAGACTCATCCGTTATCGACTCTGTCAGTTCTTCATTGATTGTAGCAGGAGCATCTACCCTGTGATCCCTCTTGAGAGCGTAGGCTGTCGTCGCCTCTGCCACCGCAGGAGCACCCCCCATCACAACCTCGTTTACAAAAGCACCCCAGGCTGTCTCAAAATTAGTCGGACCCATCTCACGGATCTTCTGACGGTATGCTTCAGCCTGTGCCTCGTCAAGCCCCGCCTCCATGAGGTTCTGCTTTACCTCGTAGGCGTAGACCTGCTCATCCATAACCTCAGCCGCAGTACCGCCAAGAACATCCATGCCGTATCTAGCGGCTACCTGTTTGACCGCACCCCATCCCTTGATCCAGGGTAGAAATAAATTACTTGGGAGCTCTAAAACACCAGAGGTGTAGGATCTTGTTAGACCCGTGTCGCCTGCAATCTCAGATGCAATGTCTCGCATCCTTGCCTGCTCTTCATCAGATAATTCTGTGTAGTCAACACCCTTTTGCACCCCGAGTGCTTCACGGATGTTGTCGTCTTCCAGGACCCTTGTGTATGTGCCACCTGTTACAACCGCCGTGCTACCTGCTGACGCTCCGAGCGTACCACCAACAACCATGCCAGTTGGACCCTGTGTGAAAAAACCCAGTGTTGCACCAGCGATACTTGTGACCGTTGGAAAGAAAGACTCCAAGGCCCCCTCTCCCATCTCACCGAAGGTCGGTGTGGATTCAGGCAACATCTCATATAGTCCACCAATAAAGCCACCCTCACGAACATAATCCTCGTAGGTAGCCGCAGGCTTTTCAGTTACTTTAACTTGTTGTAGGTCTTGTGCTATGTCGGTCATAGTCTCTCGACCATAACCTTCTGGTAGGGCGGTTGCCGCCATTCCCGCACCTGTCTCACCGAGGCCGACCAGGGACTTGTACATTGTCTCCCCAAAGTCAGCGTATGGCTGTTCGTCTGGGTCGGGTGGGGGTTCTGGTTGTTCTGCTAACTTAACACGATCTTCTTCTTTTATCTGGTCAATGAAAACTTCTTTTAAATAGTTTCTACCAGACCTAGTTACAAACTGTTCGTCGCTATACCTATCTATAGCTTCGCGTGTTGACTCTCCAGGTTTTCTATTCCTTTTGAGCCATACATCAAACGGAATGTCAGCCATTAATTTATCAGATCAAGAAGTGTTTGCATGTTAGCCGATGCTCTATTACCCACCTGTTCTCGGTAGTATTTAGATTCTCGGATGTCTACAACCATTTGCTCCACGTTTTCTCTAGTGGGGTTTGCTTGATAGTCTAGGATGGACTGCCTTAAATTCTTAAAAGGATCTTGTTTTCTTGTTAAAAACTTTGGTCCTATATTATAAGACATGTCGAATAAAACCTCACGGACTTGTCTGGGCAATCCGCTCCAGTTAATCCTTTTTGAATCATCGTTTCCTGCAAAATCATCATTAGATTTAATCAAATCTCGTATGTGGTTTGCATAACGGTGCTTCATCAGAGCCTCAGCTTGATTCTCTGTGATTGCGTATTTATCACCCTGTAGTTTTTTAGCATGGGCTCTGGTCGGTGCTTTGAGAAACTCATTTGGGTTACCTTTAAACCCGTTGCTCCTCAAGACTTGAACCTCTTTCTTGTTAAGAGGTAGCCTGATGCCATAGCCGATGTGATATACTGGCTTACCGTTAGCCAATACGGGTTTCTTTCTCTCGCCTTTTTTCTTCTCAAAAAACTCTTGTCTAATTTTAGGCGTAAACTTCCCCTCAAATCTTTGAGTTCTATCAAAGGCCTGCAAGTTCTCCACCCCTCGTCTACCATCGGTAAAATCACCAAAGGTAAACTGCTCGTTGAGTGGATCATTGAGAATCATATCACTTATGGGTTGAGCCAGTTCTGCGGCTTGTAACTGTCCACCTCCACCACCTTCACCTTCTGGCTCACTATCAACTACAGGTGCATCCTTATTGCTATAGTCGCCAAATTCTGTTCGGATACCAATATATGGAAGAAGACTTTTTATATCTTCTTTCAACTCTTTATTTCCATATACATTTCTGGCGACTTCAGATCCTACGTTCTCATTTTCCCTCGCCAATGTTTTGGGAAGGAATGCTTGTTCTGGGTTGATTGCAAGGTCATCACGAGTAGTTTCTTCCTCAAAATCTGTTCCCTCGACACTTCCTGCTCCTTTTCCTCCAGTGTCTGTATCTTTCCCATAGTCTCGGGATAATAAACTATCTTCTTCTGTGAGAGACTTATACTTTGTGTGGAACTTACCTGTAATCCTGTCCAACTCACGATCAAAAACAATGTCACTAACAGCAGATATATATTCTGTTTCATTTGAAAATCCTGTATCAGGTGCTATCGCCTCCATGCGTTTTCGCAATGAATTATCTTTTATGAAACTAAAATCATTTACAACTCCTTCTGTGCCAGCCAGCTTCTGTAATTCTTCCCACATGGGAACCCCAGCGTTTTTAAAATATGGAATTGCTTTTGTTTTCTTTTCAATAGTAAAACCGTCTACACTCGCATATTTAAACTGAGACAAATCTTTGGCTAAATCCTTCTTGCTCTTACGGTAATCCTTAAAGAAATCCTTAATACCATCCTTGGTAACAACACCGTATTTGCTCATGTCAAGTTGTTGACCACCAATATTTATCAGTGCTTCAGCAGCTTGCTCATCATTTACTTTGAATTTAGGCATCTTAACACCAGCCGCTTCAAATGCAGCCATAGCGTTATCAACGTCGTCGTCTTTTAAATATTGTTTACCAATATCTATATAAGCCTTTTGTTCTTCAGTCAGCTTCTTAGCTTCTGGTTTATTTAAGTCTTCGGTTTTCTTAACTAGCTCCGCTAATTTAAATTTGGTTTCGTTTAACTTTAATGTCTTTTCTAATTTTTCGGCTTCGGTTGGTGCGGGAATATCATCCTCGTCAACCAGGCCATTTCTAATCATGTAATTCTGACGAGCCTTGCCCGACAACAACTGGGCTGTCGCAAACAACTCTTTTCTTTTCTCAATGGTATCCATCTCAGCCTGAAGCCGATCAAGATTAATAAGCTGATTAGTTGATGTATCCCGGAAATAATTGCCTACCTGTTCCTTCACCGCTTTCCGTTCTTCAGGATCAGTGATGCCTTCTTCGTCAAGCTGTTCTGCTATGTCGGTCGCATTGATTGTTATCTCTTCAAGCTTTGCTTTCTTGTTGGTTGGTTTTAAATCCTCCTGGTACAAACCTTCCATTCTATTCTTTTCAGCAAACTCACCGTCCTCAACTTCTGGTGCTCTCAGTGCTCTCTGCCTGTTGACTTCGGACTGTGTTCCCCGACCCATGGCTGCCCTTTGAGCCTTCTCAATCTCTTCGTTTAAACCAACCTGAGACATTATTCTTTGGGCATACTGCTTTGACGTTGTGTCTGGAAGGTCTCCCTGCATTCCCATGGTCCTTGACCTCATGGTTGCCAGGTTGTCATCCAGGCCCTCCCTGTCATCACTTTGAGGATCAAGCGCAGTAGGACTGGACCCACTAGGCATAGGTGTGCCTTCTTGATCGTCATAACCACGAAACTTTGAACGCTTCAAAGCTTTTTCTGCAAGGCCTTGCTCTTCGTCAACAAGCTTGTCGTAGTCAATAAAATTAAAGACATCCCCTTGTGGCCTAATATTGTTTGGGTCAAACTTTTCGGTTCTTAAATTAGTTCGTGGATTTGCCGAGGCTGTCTTGTCGTCAGGCACAGCAAGAAGATAGTCTGCCTGTTTCTCGTAATCCTTACCTATCTTCCTTTGCTTCTCATCCAACCGCCTTTGATTTTCCCGATCCCATATCTCTCTGGCTCTAGTCCCCCTTGCAGGTGGAGTGTCTGTATCAAAGTTGGGGTTAGTCCTATACAAAGTAGCAAGCTGTTCATCCTCGTTCTCTCTCCTGAGAGCCTGTAATTGCTCCACTGTCATGTTTTGTATAGAGGGGGTCTCGGTCCTGTTTATAATATCTCTTAACTGGTTACTCTCCTTTTTGTTTGCTTCCTTCTTTGCACGGTTAACTTCCTGGGCATTGGCCAGTGACTGCTGTAGGTCTGGCCTGCGGTAATACATTGAGGATTGTATAACATCCCGAGCTCTCCTTCTCTGGGCATCTGAAACCTGAGCGGGTTTGTTTTTATCCCTTTTTAAATCTGCCAGGAATTTCTTGTATTCTTCCTGTCTCTTCTTATCGTATGCGGTGAGTTCAGCCATTATTAGAACCTCCCTCCTAAAAAGCCACCTTCATAGTCTCTGTAATCTCTAATCTTTTTTTGTTCTGGTGCAGACATGGAAGAGTCCATTGAGTAAGGATTATTAAAAGGTCCTCGTTTTGATGGTCTAAAAGCCTCAAGAGCCGCTTCTTGCTGAAAGATGTTTTGTGTTTGATCAAAATCGCTTGGTGGTGGGGGTTTTGGTGTTGTCCCCCTTCTTTGTGAACCCGCTCTTGCGTATGCCTGATCTATAGCTTCATTGGAAACCTGTGTACCCTCAGCCTCCTTAACCTTTTGAGGAACAATAGACTGCTGTGTGTACATCTCGTCGTATGCTTTCTGCCCCTTATCCGCAACCTCACCCAGGCTCTTTGCCTGCATTCGCTCTCTCTCGGAAGAAGCAAACTCCCATACTGGCTTGGCCTCAGCCGCTTTCAGGTTCTTCTGGAATGTCGTGGTAAGATTTGCCGCCTGGTTTGCCAGTCTCGCTCTCTCCATCTTGGCTCCGGGAGGCAGGGCATCTATCGCTTTGTATATAGAATCTAGCTGACCATTGTATGCCTTCTCCATACCCGCAAGATTTTTCATCTTGTTAGCCTCAGCACCCTGGTAAACCATGCTTCCCAGGCCCTGCAATGCCTGCATGTCACTACCCTGGTAGTCGTCACCCATGAGTGCCTGGTTCGCCATGGCTCCATACTTCATTGAGTATGGTATACTGGCTCCACCCGTTGCTACAGCAGCCCCTGCGTGCAGTGCGAGGCTCATAAGGCCTTTTCTTTTTTGCCTAGCGGCTTTTCTTTCCCTAGCATCAGCCTCCGCTTTTGCAGAAGCTTTTCTAGCAGATGCGTTTAAGAAATTATTAATCGCCGCTTGTCTGACATCGAGCCCGTAATCAATAGCCATTTTGTTCCTATAATCCTAGTGAGCTAAGTAATCCACCGCCACCACTGCTTCCACCACGACTACTATACTTCGCGGCTTCAATATTTGCAGCGTTGGTTTTCTCCATCATTTCCATTTGCATTGCAGCGTTGTCCCGAGCCACAACATCTTGTAATCCGTATTCGGTCATCTGACCTTGTGATCCTATCAATCCAGCCCGACCCATAAGCTGTTGTTGTAATAGCCCTGCTGACTGTCCCTGTAAGCCTGCACGTTGCCCGAGAGCACCCATTCCAAATGATGCCGCTTGACCAAACATTCCTGCTTGCTGACCAGTCAATCCTGCGGCCTGTCCACTTAGCCCAGCCTGTTGTCCGTAGAGATTGGCTTGTTGCATACCGAGTCCGGCCTGCTGTCCTAACAGTCCTGCCCCTTGAGCAAGCTGTTGGCTTGTCATCTGCTGGGCTCCCATCGCACTGGATAATGCGTCTTGCCGTGCTCTTGCACCCTGACCCTGTGTTAGTTGAGCTCTCGCCATAGCAAGTTTTTCTGGGCTCATACCAGAAGCAGCCGCTCCCCTGTTTAACTGGGCCATAGCAGCAGCATCAGAAGATTTCCTCTGCTGTTCCGCCACCCCTGCCAACATTTTTCTATTCTGGTCATACATCGGTGAGCTTGTTGGGTCCATAGCTTGTTGTGCCAGTCCCCCGATTTGACTTCCAATCAGTCCCTGTTGTTGTCTCAACGTATCCACCCCGGATCTCAAACCTGCGACATCTCCTGCAAACCCTCCGATCTTGTCTGAGAAGCCCCCTTCTCCGGTCATTGACTTTTGGTAATCAGAGCTCAGGGTTTTTACATCTCCAGCCAAATCAGTCATGGCCTTGCGTTCTTTGCTTAAATCAAACTGGTTTTCCAAACCTTGAAGCCTGTCTGCGTAACCACCTTCTCCAGTAAACTTATCGACAAACCCTTGACGGTCAGAATCTCTCTGTGTTTGTAGGGCTTCGTCTGCGGCTGTCTTTTTCAGCGCGTCCAGGTCTACAGACTCCATAAGCCCAAACTTTTGCATGGCCTGCTCTCGTGTCATTTGTGGGGCTCTTTGTTGGCTACTGCCACCGCCACTATCACCACCTGAATGAGATGCGGCAATTGCGGCATCTACAACTCTTTGTTCTGAAGGTGAATATGCTGTTGACTCACGAGCTTCAGTGTCTGAAGAAGATTTTTCATCTCCCCCTGGATTGTAACTAGGCATAGCGGCTAGTGGTGTAGCCACCGCTTTAGGCTCAGTTCCCTTCATAATGTAGGTCTCGTCGTTCAGACCCTTCTTAACTATCTGGTCCAAGAACCCACCCTTCTCTCGCTCATGTATGGGTTTCTTCATAGCATTCAGCGCACCCATCTCAGCCTTGTTGACCATGACCGGGTAGTGCTTCTCCTTGACACCTTTAAACTTGGTGCCCTTGGACTTCGCTATAACGTCCTTAACCTTCATCCTCATCGGTGATAACTGTGCCTGTGCCATTAAACCTCCGTCTGTGGCTGTTCTCTATCTGTCAATGTAAGATCGCTTTCAAAGCTGGCGACTTCCCCGGCCCCATCAGATTGTATCCATTGTAGGATCTGACCTCGTGCGCTAGATGGGAGATATTCTTTTTCTGTCTTGAAAGCATCGTCGTTGTATTTATCTGAAGCGTATCTGTATTCTGCTAATAATTTTCCATCTAAAAATACCTCAAGCTCAAGCGGTCCTTGATGTGTGACTTGTATTTCGCTATGCTCTCTCTCCCCTTTAAAAAATCTGCTGGGCAGTGATCTTATCCTGTTGCTTAAAACTTGTGAGTCCTTTGTTGAGTCAACTACCTGTTTTAATTGAGGAATCCACCCATAAGTAAGTGGAGGGAAGTAGACTCTCCGAGTGTCAATATTCCTACTGTCTCTCGGAATCAGGGTGATAGAAGAGTTTTCAGAATTGTTTGGAGCCTTCTCCACTTCATCCACATACAATTGCAACTCTACCGTTCCTGTAAAAGTAACCTCATAAAAATGATAAAGCTGTTGATCTGAAAACTGTGCATCTGGTATTGTCTCAAACTGATATGATAAAGAACCTTGAAAGGTACTTTGTAGCTGAGGGTTGTATCCCACGCCCCCAGGAGGTAGTGTTATCCTTCTGTTCTTCACAACATTGTGAGAAGGCAGAGTTTGATCAGAAAGTATAGGGACACCATCCACTGTAACAGTTATGGTCGGTTGGCCTTTGTATCTTAAATTTACAGCCTGTACTACCTGCCTCACGCTTTCTCCAAAACTAAGACTCTGTTTTCTAAATTAACTATCTTCGTTTCTAACTCTTCTATTTTTAGATTAGCCACTCTAATGTTCTCTTCCTGCACTCTAAAAGTTTCTTTTATGCGTTCATCTTCTATCGCAAGATAACCGTCATATTCTGGCCTTCTTGACATTATACGCTTTCAGCATCATAGGAATATTTAATTACCCTGCCAGAGACCTCTCCAGTTGTTTCTCTAACAAATGGCACTATCCCTGTTGACATTGATGGAAAGTAGAGTTTCGCTTCACCAACTTGACCAGTGGGTGCTGTTAATAGTTGTGTGACCTTGATCGCTCCATCCAGCAAGACACTAACATTTGGTGTGCCTGTATATTGAACCTGAACACTATTGTAAAGCCTGTCTGTTAATTGATCTGTAAACTCAAAATTAACCGTGATCCTATTAACAATCCCTGTGCATGAAACTAACTGTACTTGTGCTGTATTACCCCTCCTGGCATTAGCGGCATAGACCGTTCTATCGTAGTCTTCAACCTCACTGGATATTGTAAAAGTGTCAGTCGTAATTCCATCAATGATTAAATTTATAGTGCCACTAAAATTAGTCCCGGAAATGTTTGCACCGAAGAACATTTTTTCTCTGTTAATATCGCCACCAACAAACCCCCTAGTCTTAGCTGTAAAAGTTTGCCTGTCGCCAGTTGGGTATCCTGGTCTTCCATTTGGGCTATACAATGTATTTACTGCACCACGATAAAACAGGTTGCTAGAAGTCATTGATGTTCTGGTCAACTTAGGTGGGGCTTGTCTTATATCATACTTGTACCCAGTTCCAGAATTACCCATGAGGTAGTAGATGTCCTCATAAAAGCCAGAACAATTGTTTGCGTTGGTACTGTCAGGCGGGGTAAACGAGTCCAGGCTATTATGAGACAGCCTTTGAACTGATTTCCCGTCGTAGAAACATATTCCATTGTGAGAAACAAACATAAGCCCTTGTTGATACCTAGACACACATTTGTTTAATCCAACTGGAACCCCTTCCGTTGTTGGAATCTGTATCCTTTTTAAGTTCTTAGGATCGGCACCAAAGACCCTGTATATTCCGTAGTTTGTGAAAACAACCAACTCCGCTCCAAGTGAATCAAGTGCTGTAACCTCTTGGTCAAAATCAACAAATGCACTGGTTGGCCAGCTATTAGGATTACCATATTCAGAAACATGCACCCTTGTTCCTTTTGCAGCGTAGAAAAGATTTCCAGATTCTGTTAAAAACTTGAGAGACCTTTCAGGTTCATTCCCCTCGCTAATCGGCTGAATATCAATTAGTGAATCAGAAGATGTAAAATCCACATAAGAATATGTGTTTGCATTTGCTATGTTAGTGTTGTTATGGGTGAACGCTCGTAAGACATACTCTCTTTCTATCCTCTCTCCTGGAATCCTTACCCAGACAAATATATCTACATGATGTGCGCTACCACTGCCTGTTAATGCAAAACTTATATTACCACTAGATGGACTTCTAAAATCTGTCTGACCAGTTCTAGTTGTTGCAACAGTGGTTCCATCAGCATTTGTCCAACCATAGGTAGCACCTGAAGCATGATAAACATACCAAGCAACACGATATTGGTGTGTATTAGTGGCGGAAGATAGTGCTATTGTCAGCGTGTTTGTAGATGCGGTAGAACTTATGGAAGTCCCGTCAAAATAAAGATTAGCAACTCTTTTAATCACACTGGATGACCCACCAACCCTATATAAAGCATGTCTTCCAAGTCTGTCATTTGTGGCAGTAGAAACAAGAGTTCCAGTTATATTTACATACTGAGGTAGATTGTTTTTAGTATTGTCGGCTGGAAAGTATGTGGCTGATATTTTTGAGTCAGTCAGTTCCGACATAGAAGACTCTACACCTGTTGAGTCGTAGTGTGCTAATCCGTATTGGAATGGTACAGGAACACTAGCTGAATACCATGAATCAGAATGATAAGTGTCTCTATCATTATGACTACCTAGAGTTGCATTCTGTGCAAAAGTTATTTCAGGATCTGGTGGTAGTGTTGATGCCCTGAATCCTTCCGATATATCACCCTCTAAAAACCTGGATATGATCGGTTTTACAGTTACTGATACATTACTTTGTGTTTGCTCTACAGCATTGTTTATAATCACCCGGCTATTGACAGAATCTATTTCTGTTATAAACGAACCAGTAACTATTCCTGTCCCCCCTAAAACATCACCAACCTGTAATTTGTAAGTGCTTGCACCAGTCTCTACTCGAGTTGCGTTACTTGTATGATCGTAGGAACATCCAGTTATTGTAAAATCAGACCTTGATATATATAAGTCTTTGTTGTACTCAACAAAAGAATTGGCACCAAAAACACCTCGACTACTTTCATAGATTTCTAATGTAACACCATCATTAATAGTTATAGTAGAGCTCGTCCCAATAACCACCTCACTAAAGTAATTAGAATCTGTCGTGATTGCTTGAGTTAAACTACTGCCAGAATAAGGCCAGTCTATAACAGCTACAGTCGGAGTAAACCCATCACTTGAAACCCATGTACCGCCTTCTTCATAATAATATTCTTGCTGACCATCAGTAGCCATACCATAGTCCCCACGCAAATCTCCATAAGAAAGATCAACGTCAGTTAATTCTGTGGCTTGGTTCTCTGGTATCAGGTGGGACGGATACCTTGTATTAAGTCCCCCAGAGAAATTGTTCTGGGTCTCTTGAGGCATCTATGTTTTTATAATGTAGTTGACTGCGAGGTAGGGCTGTAAATTGTTGTGAGCCTGTGTTGCATCAGCACCACCATGATCTGTAACTCCACCACTAATCGTTACAGTGTTTGTACTTGCTGCGCCAGTCACGTTTGGTTCTGGACCTAGCGTGTTACCTCCACCATCTGATGCAGCCGCATCTGAGGCGTAGGGCTCTTCCACATGTGCTGAGCCAACACCACCAGCGGCTTCAAGCAAAGAGTGAACGTGGTTACTTAAATCATGCGTATGCGCGTGGCTTGCTGTGAAATTGTTTGCGTGACCGTGTGTTTGTACACCGCTCTGGGCAGCAGTCAGGGTTACATCACTTGTCCCTCCGCTTTCCCCTCTACTTTTTGTAACACGTTGGGTTAGGGTGTCTGCGTTGACTCCTAAAGGGACACGGCCTCGAAAGTCTGGAACATTAAAAGTTGTGGTTGCACCAGACTGGTCTGTAACACCAGCATTGTATGCAGTACCGCCAAATTTGTTTGATATAACTGCATGTAACGCTGCAAATGTGTATGTGTTTAAAGTTTGATTGTTGCAGAACTTCCAGCCAGAGGGCTCACTTGCTCCTCCGTACATCCTTATCTCACCTGTCAGGCCTGAAAAGTTTGCACTACCAGAAGCTGTAGCTGTTATGGTTAATGTGTCTGATGATGCGTTTCCTATTGTGGTATTGCCATTGACTGACACATTATTTGCGAAAGTTGCGTTACCTGACGTATCTACTGTGATAGCTGTTGTTCCACCTTCCTCTTTTACAATTAAAGACTGGCCAGAAGTTGGTTGAACAATGGGAGATGTTACGGTTGTAAATGTTCCGGCTCCTGCTGTTGACCCGCCAATTGTGCAGTTATCAATAGCTCCACCATTAATGTCAACCGTTGGAAACGATGTTTGCCCGGATGAGTCTAATGTCTGGTTTGCTGTTCCAGAATTAGATGGATGCGTTACCGTGTCTAACTTAATCGTTCTAGCCATTATTCCTCCAGGCCAGGAAGATATTCAACCCGACCATCAATTCTTTTTGCGGTTAATACTTCACCTTTATTATTGCCTCCAGCATCAAAGCTACAGTGTACCCAGCCTGAATTTGGTCCCTCTTCACTATTGTAAAATTCAAGGATTAATTGTTTAAATTCAAGGTGGTCTTTTATATATTTTGCCAACTCAATGTTACTTACTTCCTCACTCTTTACTTCAAAATCTGCCGCTCTTCCATGGCAATGATCTGAGGTTTTACTGCCACCAATTAAAGTATTCAATGCTTCGGCTCTTAGGCCAGAACTAACTGATATTACACCGTATTTGTCTCTTACTGGTTGCAGTACCCGTTGACAAAGTGCGGTCAGATTAACAAGTTGTTCTTCATTGGGAAGATTGTTTATCCCATTTCTGATAGCAGTTTGCGAATAAGTTAGTTCTTTGAGAGAAAAGTTCTTACTTAGCTTCAACCCTTAACTCCAACAATAGGTTTAACTCTTCTAATTTTTTTCTTTTTATCCTTTTCCAACCTCTGGATAACACTATTGTATTTCAATATTTGTCTCTTTTCTGCATGTGGTATCCAGGCATTGCCGCCATGGGGTCCTTCTTTTTACCATGAGCCATAACTGCCATCTTAGGCTTCTTCCCCATTCCACCGCCATACATAACAGCTTTTGGTTTTTTCTTTTTACCCATGCCATAAGCCATAGTTGCCGTTGGCTCTTTTTCATTGGCTCTAGTTTTCTTCATGCGTTGGTTCATAGTCATCCCACTCTTAGCTTCGTCAAGACGACCAACCATGCTTTTCTTTTCGTACTCACGCATAGCTTTAAAGTCTGCACCTGTGATTTTATTTGTAGGGGCAGCCTTACTAGCTATCTTTTTTTGTTTAGGTGTCAGACTAGACATGTTACTCCTTTTCTTTGCCCAGGCGTTTGCCTCGGCTTCAGTATTAAAAACTTTAAGGGTCTTACCCTTGTTAGGACCTACCGATGGTTGTACATGGTACTTACCGTCGATCTCGTAAGTCTTTGTAAGCTCGTGCATTTAATTGTTATCTATCCAATTTAACGCTTTAGCCTCAGTATCAAATTCACCAAGAGTTTCACCCAACCATGGTTTTTCTAATTCTTCACCGTCTGCATCCTGCCACTTCTTTACAAACCATTTGTTTTCTATCCGCAGTACGATACGGTCGCCAAACTTTTGACCACTCACATTAACTCTTTTTGTGCTTCTGACAGAACGATCTAGCGGCTTCCTCGCTACCAAAGCCCCATGCCTTCAGAGCCAATGCTTTCCTTGTCGGCTTGCCATTCTTGTCCTTCATCGGCCCCTTCATCCCGGCAAACCTACACGCAAATGAAACTCTCCTGGGGTTTGTTCCAGACTTCACTGGTGCTTTTAAATTGCTACCTTGTGCTTTAGCTGATGCTCTGCCCTTAGCGTTCAATCCGCCCTTGGGGTTCTGCCCTTCCTTCCGTGTCCAGGCAGGAGTCATAACTGGTGTAGTCAGACCCCTTTTCTCTAGCATTCCAACAGTTGCAACACTTACCGGGCTTTTCTTTTTAGATGTCTTCTGACTACGCGCAATTGCTTCATCAGTAGGAGCCCCCTTAGATCCGGGGGTCCTCATCTTCTCACCGCTACCCGCTTTTATCCTCTTGCGTTTAGCGTGGATATTAGCCCAAAGTCCGTCGCTCATCCGAACATATCCTTGACAGATTTAAAATCATTGTCAGGCATAGCTTCAATTACAGCATCTAAAGTCTTCTGCCCACTCTCATCAAGGTTTTCAGCTATTGCTTCTTGAACCTGTGAACCCACTAAGTTCTGAGCCTCGCTGACTACCAGATTTTTGATAACATTGATTAGCATTGCTTCCAGCATAATTCTCCTTACTTCCTTACTGTTTAGGTGCGGTTATATCCACACGTTGTTCTAGCTTGGGCGGGTTGTCACCGTTGCCATTTTCATTGGTATCACTTTTCGGATCTCCATACATGAATGAACCGATTTGCGAAATCAGAACCGTCAGGGCTCCAATCACCGACACAAGAAGTGTCGAAGTCTTGTCATCCATTTCCGTTGGATGATACATAAGGCTGTATATGGTAAAGGCATATATACCAAGGATTAAGATCGCGAGAAGGAAACGGAAAGAAGCTCTCCGTAACACAATTTTTTCTGTAACGGTGTATACCGGCTGATCACTCTTCTTGCTTTCTTTCGGAGGTGGAGGATCTGTCCTCGTGATTTTCTCTATTGTCTCTGCCATTACTTCCTGGTGGTTAGTTCCTTAATCGCTAATGTGTTAGCTTCCAAGGCTAGTTTAATCTGTAGTATCGCATCACTGCTTTTCTCGATCATGTCGAGCAACCGAGCATCATGCTCTTCGTCCTTCTTCCAGAACTCTGCTCGTTCTGATTTTGCTAATTCACTTTGGTATCTAATAAACCAAAATGCGGCGATGATCACACAGGCTGGTATGCCCAGATCCATCACCATTTGATATAATGTGCTTACTTCTGGCATGGCTTCAGGTGTCGCTGGGTAGTTGTAGTATTCCGCATCTGCCGGGTTTGTCATTCCCTTATGGTGTCCACTCATATTGATGTAGGCTCCGGCATTGCCTGTGTTGATCTTTGGTCACAAGCTATTGATGCTTCAGTAAAAAAACGAGTCAAATTGTCTGTGTCTGCACCCTTATAATATTTTGAAGAATATTCTTCTCTGCTCTTGTCAATCACACAATCACAATGCTCCATGTGAAAGGGTGGCGGGAAATGTGGTGCTGACTTCATCCTGCTTTGGTAGCAGATATGCCACATCCCTCGTATTTGTGCTGTTGTGTGGTCCCCTGAGTATTTAGGCCTAACATGAATAATCTTTTCGTTAGAGCACGATATAAGGATAAACAAGGGTAATATTAATAATAACCTTTTCATTCTTTCGGGTATTTCTTTTTAATTTCTGCAACCCTAGCCTGCCAAGCTTCAAGACCGTTTTCTGTAATGAATTCTATTTGTTGCCAGGGCTGTCCGTATTCTCCTTCTCTTTTATACCTATAATCAATAACAGGCTTTTCTATTTCTTCTGGATCTTCATGAGCATGATTTTCAGCAGGAGGTGGTTCTGGTATTGCTGGCTTTTCAGGCAAGGGTGGTTGCTCTAAGGTATTTCCTGCAACTTTAGGAATGTCTGTTACAACCCATTTGGCACCATCCCATTGACAAGTCTTTTTAGAAGGATCAAATTTAGGAGGCTTTGTCTCTACAGTGTTAGCAGGCATGTGAAAAACTCCTGGTTCCAATGGAGACTCCCAGGCAATTTCCTCAAAGCCGTTGTCTACCGCCCAAACTTTTTTGCTTTTCGCCATGTTAAAACCTTATGAAATATGATACGCCCCTGTTATACATTCTTACTTCTGTGGAACCCTGGTTTCCAATAGTTGTTGTGGTAGATGTTGAAGCCGAAACACTAACGCTGTGACTATGGTTACCGCTTGTGCCTGTGCTTGGAGAAGTACCACCGTTTGGATAGTTATATGCAGGCAATCCCTGACCTGTATTATTAGTAGTAGCACGAGAGTAACTATGGCTGTGATTACCAGTTGTGTTTGTAGAACCGGAAACAGAAGTGGAAGAAGAAGATGATGCTGAGTGATTGTGTTCAGCATTCTGGTCATTTTGATAACCGCCGACACTCGGACCCACATAATCACCACTAACTCCTGCGGTTCCAGTACCCCTTAAAATAGCACCTCTTAAATCAGGTACGTTGAAAGTGGAAGATCCATCGCCAGTACCCCAGGTTGTTCCTATAGCACTGAATAGGGCTGAATATGTAGACCTTGATACTGCTGCCCCATCACATGCCAAAAACCCTGTGGGCGTAGAGGAATGTGCAAATGGAGCAATCATCCCAACTAAAGTTGTAGAAGATTGAGCTCCAATATCACTCAAAGTTTCTGAGGCAGTTCTTCCTTCTATCGATGTCCCATCTACACGCAAAAAGTCATCATCAGCAACATTAGCGTTAGCAGCTAAGATATTGGTGTTACTAATACCTGTTGTGATAGTTGCCTGCTTTGCGTTTATTTGAGTTTGTAGATCCGACCCCACCCCATCTAAATAGTTAAATTCAGTGTCGGTAACCCCAGTAGCTTTTAAGTCTTTAGCATAATTTAAGTCAGTATGATCACCCGTGTATCCGTCTAACTTATTAAGCTCAGCAGGTGTCGATGTTACTTGACCTAAGTCTGCAACTTCTCTCGCTCTACTCATTTAGATTCTCTTAAATCCTTTGTATATAAGATAAACAGCAATACCAACCCCTATGACCATGCCCCACTCTACAAAGTGAAACACTGCATGTTCCTGAGCCGCCATTGTTGCTTCGTGTGCGTATGCCATATCTTCCTATTAGTTATGGTTAAAGTTCCTTGTTAATGAACTCTAAGATTTTTTTCTTAAAGTTCTTTTTGGCAAACAGATCATAGTAGTAAGACAAAACAGATGTGGTTTTGCTTGCATACTTATGATCTTTGACAATCATTAATTCCCTTGTAAAGTCAGACAACTCTTTTGATATTGTAAAATACCTAAACTCTATTTTCTCTTTGGTCCTAAACCTCAAGTTCATTAATATGTCTTCTATTGAAAACTGTAATGAACAATTCCTTTCTTTTAGGTGAAAGGCACAATCCAAAGGCCTGTACCATTTACCAATATCAAAAACTCCAGGTATTAAATTTGCCTTGTTGACAAAATCATTTGATTCCATGAAAGCAGGATAGACCTCCATTTCAAGGCTTTTTGCATCAGTGAAAAAGATGTAATCCGTAGGCCAAGAGAACAAGGCACTCTCCATATTACGGACCAACAATCTTTGTAAAAACTCTTTTGTGTAATCACTGGAATTGATCTTCCCTTCATTTAGGTTGAAGTCTATACGATAATCGTAGTAGCTTTTCAGCCCATACAAATTGTTAAAAAAGTTTCTTACTGATGGACATCTCTTGTATCCATCTGCCTGCTCAGCAGGATACTTTTCAAAAAAATGGTTCTGTAACTGAACCGGTTCTTCCGCTCTTAAAGCAGAAGGTGAGTCATAATGGTTGCATGACCAATAGACTGTTATCATTTGCGTCTCCTATTAGGTTTTTATGCAGTATTGCACCCCCCTGTTATAAGGTCTAGCTTCTGTTCCCCCTGAGTTCGCGACAGTAATTGTGTGACTGTGATCACTTTCTGCACTAATGCTATGAGTGTGAGAACTTGAGTTATTTACAGTAACACTGTGACTGTGGCTTCCAGAGCTTCCAGTCGTATAACTCGCGCCACCCCTTGAGTCTGAGTACCAGACTCTGCCACCGTTAGTTTGCCACGTTGACGATGTGTAATATGAGTGAGTGTGACTACCTGTGCTGTTCGTGCTGGCAGAGTGATTATGTGTTCCTCCACTGCCTGTATTGCCACTGTGACTGTGACCCCCTGCGTTGGCTGAAGATCCTGTATGGTTGTGTTCTGCGTTTGCATCATCCTGATACGCACCTACATTTGGTCCCGCGTAATCTGAATCAACTCCAGCAGTTCCAGTGCCTCTCAGGAAAGCACCCCTCAAGTCAGGAAGGTTAAACGTGCTTGATCCGTCACCTGATCCCCATGTTGTGCTAAGAACTCCAAATAAATCGGAATAGGTTGACCTGGATACTGCACTACCGTTACAGACCAACCAACCAGTTGGAGCAGATGACATACCAAATGGGGCAATCATCCCAGCAGGCATAGTTCTTCCACCATCAATAATAGCTTGTTTCTGGGCAGCAGAGGTTGTGAATGTTCCACTTGAAACATCCAGGGTTCCTGAACCAGGCCCAGCTTGAACAATTGCCTCTTTTTGAGCGGTAGAAGTGGTTAGTGTCCCAGCACTTACGTTGAGAGTTTTACTGGAGCCAACGGTAATATCACTGGTTGCGATTGTTGCACCATCAATAGTTCCAGCATCTATATCCACCTTGGATATGTTTACTTCACCAGAACCTTTTGGACTGAGGGTTAAATCAATGTTTGTATCGTCGCCCGTGACAGAAATTGTTGGGGCGTTTCCTGTAGCAGCATTAGCTAATGTGAATTCATTTACCGCACTGCCTGTTGATGTAATCTTGAATAGTTCCAGACCATTAGCATCCAAGAACTCACCACCATTTACTCGCAAATCTCCTGCGATAATGATGTTACCATTGAATGTTCCCCCGGCTGATGCTGAAACCGCATCCGAGACAGTAAATGATTTCCAGGCTATTACCACTAGCTCGTCATTAGCAACCGCTCCAGAACCAAGAACAATTGATGTTCCATTGGTTGCTGTCATGTCTGAAGCATCAAGCCTGACACCATTTAAAAAGACATGTACGTTACTAACCGTATAACTTAAAGTCGCTCCGTTTGCATCAGTCCCGGTAAATGTGGTTTGCCCTCCACTTGCCACATACTTGTATTCCACAAATGAAGCAGACCCAGCCGCAGAAGCCGCGATCCAGTTACCACCATCGTAGATTCTCATCTCGTTATCGGTGGTGTTAAAATACAACATGCCTGTGGCTAAAGCATCACCATCGTTGTCTGTTCCAGGCCCGTCTTTTGTCCCGTTAAATGCTCCGTATACTCCGTGACCTGTAAATGTCAAAGATACGCCAGAGCCCGCAGCCGCCATGTTTTCGCTTATAACAACAGTAGACCCATCAATAGAAATAACATTTGCATCTGCTGGGATTCCTGTGCCAGTAACTTCTTGGCCTACTTCTATTGTTCCTGATGTACTCGCTACTGTTATGCTAGAAGAGTTTTTAGCCCAGGTACCATTGGCAGAACCACTAGATGCTGTTGCCCCATCAGCCATTGACCCGAGATAGGTGTCAGCAAAATTATCGTAAACCTGTGCTACTGCTGCCGCAGAGTTCTTAGCGGCTATTGCGGATTCAGAGGCTGCGTTTGCGTGATAGAGAGCAGAGTACCCAGAATTATCAACAGTACCTGCGGTATAAGTGGCCCAATCTTTTGAAGACCCCTCTCCCGACTGTCCTCTTCCCAGAACTCCAACAGCCCACTCTTTCGCAGACATGTCACCAGCAGAAGCTCCTGTTACGTCAGCGTTAAACTGGGTTGCCCAATTCTTTGCAGATCCACCCGTTCCAGACTGAGAACCTTGAGCATATTCTTTTGCAGAGAATGTGGTGTCAACTGCCGCACTCGTGTCCTGTGCCCATTCTTTAGCAGAGCCACCAGTAGCGGTTGTTCCCTGAGCGTATTCTTTTGCAGAGTATTCTGAACTAGCAACGGCAGATCCTGTTACCGTAGCCCATTCTTTGGCTGAACCATCGGCTGGTGCTGTGCCCCCAGTTTCCACCGCCCATGATCTTGCAGATTTATCACCCGAGCTTGCACCCGTGACATCAGCACCTACTTGTTGTGCCCAGTTTTTAGCTGAGCCCCCTGTGCTTCCTTGGGTTCCTTGAGCAAATTCTTTTGAGGAATAAGTTGACCCATCCACCGTGCCACTGGTGTATTGTGCCCAGTCTTTAGAGGCACCGCCTAATGTAGATCCTGTCATAGACGCTCCTTGCGCCCATGCTTTTGCGGATCTGTCGTTTGTGCCTGCTCCGTTTACCTGATCAGCATCCTGTGCCCAAGACTTAGAAGATCCTCCAGTAGAACCCTGTGTTCCTTGTGCATATTCCTTGGCTGAATATTCAGATGTATCAACGGTTCCAGAAGTTTCAGTCGCCCATTCCTTAGCGGCACCCTTAGATGCTGTATCTGTAACACCTGTGCCACCAACCGCCCATGCTTTAGCTGAACCATCAGACGACGCTACGATTGCATTTGTTTTAGTAGCCCAATCCTTCGCTGATCCGATATTGTTTGCTGTGTTCTGAGCCCAGGCTTTGGCAGAATAGTCTGAAGATGCAACCTGTGCTGATCCTGTTTTTACAGCCCAGTCTTTTGCTGAACCTATATCATTAGAATCATCTTGTGCGTATGCTTTGGCAGAATATCCTTGCCCACTTGCAACCTGTGCGCTTCCTGCGTTAGTAGCCCACTCTTTAGATGAACCAGATGGGACAGTAGTTCCAATGGCCCATTCTTTAGCTGAATACTCGCTTGTGTCAACGGCACCACCAGTTGTTGTTGCCCACTCTTTGGCGGCTCCCCTACTGGCTGTAGTGGTTACATTTGTTCCTCCAACAGCCCAAGCCTTTGAACTAAAGTCTGTGCCTGTTACTGCTCCATCAACTTTGAGTGCGTATGATTTTGAACTGGTTGCAGTTGTTCCAAGTGCATATTCTTTCGCAGAGTATTCGCTGGTATCAACCGCTCCACCTGTGGTAGTAGCCCACTCTTTTGCGGCCCCTTTACTTGAGGTAGTCGTTACACCAGTTCCGCCTATTGCCCATGCTTTTGCAGAATGGTCAGCCGTGTCTACTGCTCCATTTGTTTTTGTAGCCCACTCTTTGGAAGCACCCTTTGATGAGGTTGTAGTAACCCCTGTTCCTCCAATAGCCCACGCTTTTGACGAGTGATCGGCAGTATCTACCGCACCAGTAGTCTTGGTAGCCCATTCTTTTGAGGCCCCACGAGAAGCTGTGTTTGTTACCTCTGTACCACCAATAGCCCAGGCTTTTGCACTATATCCCTGGTCAGCATCATTAGCATCGTTTGTAACTGCATCGGTTGTAAGAACAGCCCAGTCCTGAGCCTTTTGTGAATAATGTAATGAGGAATACCCCTGGTTACCCAGTGAGTCTGTTATCTGGGAATGCTTTGCTGTAATAGCCCAGTTCATGGCATCCCCGGCTGGTATGAATACAGTCCAGTGAGTTATTCCACCACTTACAGGGCTTGAGGGAGTGATTGAGCCGCTTGTATGGGCTACATCACAAAAATATAATCCTCCGTTAGTGAACAGGACTACATCTCTATACTGGTATGCTGTAGATGTTGCCCACGAACCCTCCCAGTTTAAACCAGCTACACCAGCGGGGCCTGGGGTTTTGACTGTGACTTTATTTGCGGCCATTACTTAGTTACTTCTCTTATAAGTTTTACGACTCCACGAATAATTTTGGTGACCTCCCCCGTACCAGCCACAATTTCTAAATCATAAACAGCATGGTCAAAATCCAAAGACCCTGTTTCCGTGCCCGACAAACTTAAAGCAATATTAGGATCTGACTGTGATAAATTTATCCTGCCATTTCCCGTGTTCAATGTTAGATGAGCATCGGATGATTCTGTTGAGTCTTTTATCTTCATCTCAGCAGAAGCATATACAGACAGGTCTATTGTAGCACCTTCTGTGTCTTCATAGTTTACGTTAAGCGACCAGTTTGCACCTTGTTCTATTTCTATATCGTAGTATCCAGCCGACATTACTGTCCCCCTCTTAATTCAGTCAAAACAGAAAAAGGTATTGTCCCTTTGTTACAACCACATGGTTCTTCTTTTGTACAATGACAAGGATTGCATGTGCATTGTGGGCATTCACACTCTGGATTATCGCATGTCTTCATGTAGTCCCTGTAATCTCCATCTATAAAGCTCACAAATATCTATTCACAACCATAGACCCTCGGTTTCTGCCTTCTGATATTGAGCCACTACTCATGCCTTCTTGTCTCAAGGCTAACTGAGCCTGTTCTAAAAACTTACCACGATACATCTGTGCTTTTTCTACGTTCTGCACTTTTCCTTCTTTCATCCAGCATCTTTCAATAGTTCCGTACACAAGTGCTTCATGCCAGTAAAGATTAACTGCTGGCTCTGTTGTATCGGTTGCTAGGCCAGTTGCTTTTGGAACCCCTCTTACTTTTAATTTTAGAAAAACCTTGGCTGTTGCATCTTTATCTTCATACAAGTCAATGTCAGCTTTTGGTAAAGGATATATCCTGAACGTAGAAGATGTGCGATTGTTAAATATAACCGCTTCTATTGGCCCATGCTGTTCTCGCCATTTTGGTGTGTTGTCTACGTTGTTTACGGCTGATGAGAAAGCATTTGGATGGAACCCCATGCTTGACTCAAGATTGTAATGTCTTGACCCACGACTAGATGCGGCAGCATTGAGTTGAGATTCTGTGTATATAGCGAGCTCTCTGCCATTTATGCTGACAGAATTAATCTCTGCTATTGTAGATGGGATTGTATAGGTAGGGCCGATTCTGAAAACAGAAACGGAAGAATCGCTTACAGCAGAACCGAAGTTCACCTTGTAAGTGATAGTTGTTGTGGATGGGACAAGTATATTGAAGGGCCCATTGTATTCAGTGGGGCCTGCTCCAGACACAACAAGAGCATCTCCCTCTGAATAACCGTGGGCACTAGAAAAAGTTATTGTAGCGGTTTTACCATCAACTGAGAGCGTACCTGTTTTGGTCGCCTCTCCAAGGCTTGTCGTGCTACCCGGATTGGTGGCATCTCCTTCAACCTGTGGATGTCTCGCAATCCTTGTAAATTCAATAAGGGCATCGTCGATAAACCTGTTTATTTCACGGTCGCTCCAATGTCTGTTTTCTTCATCTTGTAATGCTGTTTCTACTCTTTCGCGTATTTCTCTGCGATTCATCAATCCTGGTCAAGTTCAATGACCTCATGACGCTCACGGGAGTCGTTCAACTCATTTACAGAAATTTCGCCACCTTCCATATCTTTACCAGCTTTCTTGCCAGTTTTTGGCCACTTAACAACTCTAAAGTTAAATCGCCTATTACTTCTAGCGGTTAGCTGACTAGACATATCCCGTTGGAAATATTCAGTCGTGACCGCATCATTCAGTACGTTTAAATGTTGTAAAGGTACAACTCTATTACTTCCTCGTGGGATAATAAGTTGCCAATCCCCATGAGTTACTGGGACTGGACCCATCTCGGTCATGTCGTTACCATAATCTATATTGATAACAGCAAAACCTTCTGGCACCTCATCCCCCTTTTTCCATTCAGCAGCCATTTTACTTCCACCAGTAACTACAACCCATTTCCCATCACCTGCGGGAACATAAGCGTCGCTAAGTTTACCTTGTGGAACTTGGGTACTTTGAACTAGCCCACCTGCAATAGACATAATATCTCCTTTAAAAACCGGGGCCTAAACCCCGGTTATTGAATGATGCTTAGATTGAAGCCTGATCCCAAACAATGTTTGCAGGGAACATGTACTCAACCCACCAGATTAACGCTCCTTCAGAAACCGTTCCAGCAGAAACGACCCAGCTTAATGTAACAGGAACAACCTTTTCCTCACCACTTGAACCGTAGGTTGAAGACAGTGAGTAAGGAGGTGCAGTTCCCATTAAAACGCCTGCGCCTGAATCTGTAACTTTTGAAGTAAGAGCACTAAGGGACTTACCGTTTACGCCTGCGGTAGCAACCATGTCACCATTAGTAGCACTCCAGTTTCCAAATCCATCTGGGTCAGCAGTTCCAGCAGAACCATCAGATTGATTGTAAACAGTACCTGCGGCAGTTCCAGCAAGAGGAGACACCTTCCCTGAGCTACTACAAATAAAATTGTCGGTTACAGTAATTCTGACATCTGTAACGATTGCGCTGTAGGGAATATTAATGTAATCAACCTCATGTGTTGCGGCTGAAGTTCCTGCCGTGTAAGCAACTGATTTATACCCGGAGCACTGACAAGCACGGGTAATTTTATTCTTAATAGAGTCAGACATATTTGTCCTTTTACTTAAAAATTAAAGTGAACCCCGACCTTCGCCGGGGTTATTATTATTAAGACAGCTTAGTAGCAGCTACCTCAAGTCTGTACATCCAAAGGTCCTGTAATATGATACAGCTATAAAACGTGTCCCATGCTACAGTTCCGCGCTGTCCAAGAGGATCTCCTGGTCCAGGCTTAGGCATGACCACTTTAGATCGGAGGCTGTCCATTCCACCAAGAGTGGCGCACCCACCGAAGTCTTCGGCCATTATGATTACTGGATAAACATCACAGTTTGATCCATTTGTGCTCACGCAGTTTGCAACGCCGTTAGTGTCACCAGCAGATTTAAAAGGAGTTGCCTGAGTGGTTGTGATGAATCTCACTCCCTCAACGGCTCCAATTTCACCTTCCATAGCATCACCTTGGTCGGAATACTTTGAAGCAACTACAAATCCTGGCAGAGCTTCAATGTCTTGACGAAGGTCCGGGTGACATACTGCAATGTATGATTCACGGATTGGCTCGGTGGCAATACCGACAGAAGCACGAAGCTTGTTTCGTAACTTCTTTGCATCATTTCCTTCCAACTGTCTTACGGCAGTTTGGATTGCTGAAAGCCCTGCCCCATTTCCTGGGTCATTAACAGCAGGTACTGCGGCACCAATGTGCATGTCAACATCACTTCTAGCAGAAGCAGATGTTCCAACGTGTTTTACAGAAGTTCCCGCTCGGAAAACTTTGTAAGCCAAAAAGTCGAGGGTCTCACCAGCTTGCTGGGCTTGACGCTCGGTAATTACCTGCAACACGGGATCATGCGAAGCCGCAAGCATAACGTCAGTTGTGTTCACATAACTGCCATATTGCTTCAATGTGTGCTTCAGCGTGGTGTGCTCAAGGCTTGTAAAATCAGGCGTTACGCCTTCGGCCACTGGATTGTCAACAATCGGGAATCTTTCGTACCTGCGGTGACGAATCTCCAGTCCTTGCTTTTGAGGCTTGGTTTCCCGTTGTGCAAATTTTGCAAAAGTTTGAAGACGCTTCGCAATGGGAAGCATCTTTTTTTGTATAGTGAACGCATCATTTGCGCTCAAATCACCATAAGATTGTCCGGTTAAACTACCGGTTCCGCCGTAAGCTGCCATAAGTCAACTCCTTAATTAATCTCATTCATCGGGTATAGAATCCCATAGCTCTTCAGCCGACATATTATCAGGATTCTTAGTTACTCTAGGGGCAGAATTACTAACCAAACTTGTCGCAGCTTTTCTACGAGCTTGCCTACGTTGAGGTTGTACTGGTTCCGCATCCTCCACCTCTCGCCATGATCTACCTTGTTCCGTTTGTAAAAACAAGTTCATAACAGAAGCATGATCTCTAGGATCAACTGACTCGGTCATCATCTTAGTCATTGCAGGACTTGCCAAAACAAATGACTGAAAATCTGCATCCTTGTCTATTTCCCTGTAATCTTCACCAACCTCATTTAACATGTGGTTTTCGTGTGAAACTAAAAAGTCCTGATATTCTCTATCTTTAACACTTTTTTCCAGGGTCTCTAGCTTGTCGCCAACATTAACCTGCTGTGCGACCTTTGCTGCTTCTGCCTGGGCGATCTTAGTAAACGTCTTTGTTAGCTCACTAAACTCGTCCATTGTTTGCCGATCATCATCCGTGAAGAACTCATCTGATCCCGGCGTTGGCGGTTGTTTCTCAGCCTTAGCTGTAGGTTGAGCTTGGAACTCTTCCATCTGCCTTTTAAGCTCCAGGTTTTGCAACCGCAATTCCTGAAACTCATCGCGCTGTCTTGCGCTATCCTCATTACGTTTGTGGAACTCTCTTTCTAGGTCTTTATACCTTTTCTCATAATCGTGTTCGGGCTCTTCCTCAGTCTCTTCCTCTTCAGGTTCTTCTTCGACTTCCTCTTCGGTGTCTTCTGACTCTTCTGATTCTTCTCCTGCGGTTTCCCAGAGTTCCTCGTCGCTCTGTTCCTCTGTACCAAGTTCTTCATCTTGGGGAGAAACTTCCTGCGTTTCTTCTGCCATAATGTCCTTTACACTTTCGATGTCCCGTTGAAAACGGATCTAAGGTGTTGACCCCTCGGCTATCCGGTAGAGGTCGGTTTGTTTGTAGCCTGCTCAGGATATTTTAGTATCTCTTCCCAGGCTTGTATCCGGCCAATGCGAACATTGTGCTTCGCTAGTGACTCGGTATCGTGAAGTGGAGCACGAACTATCGACTCCATCTCCGCATCCAACCTGTCCATAAACAGGTTCTTCAGGTGTTTCCACCCTGGATGTTCAGTTAAAAGAGCTATTGTTTTATTGTCAATATATTTATCCGGTTGGCGCATTCTCTTCCATCTCCTGTCGTCTTATATCAGAAGCATCTGGACCCCCTTGTAATCTGTCCGATGCCATTTGTTGCCGTTCCTGCGCGATCTCTTCCATGATCTCTTGATCTTCTTGAGCTATTCTCTGTGCCTCTTGCTGCTCAGCCATTTGTATCATCTGCTGTTCCTGCGCCTGTTGTTGCTGAATCATTGCTTGTTGTTGAGATTGCTGTTCTTCTTGCAACAAGATAGAGCTCTTTGCCAGATTAGCAGGGTGAAGCACGTTGCCTTGTTTCATTAATTCAAGACGCTCCCTAATTTCCATTTCACGCTGATCATCACTAACCGCCTTCTTTTCCTGCAACAAGGCTTTCGCCTGCTCAACTGCCATATCAGCCTGGGCTTTAGCCTGGATTTGAGCGGCTACTGCCTGCTGTTGCATCTGTTGTTGTTGCATCAACTGTTGCTGTTGTGACTGTTGCCCCTGCTGCATTTCCATAGCAACCTGATCTTCAGTCTTCAGCATTTGCTCGGGATCGAGATTAAACGCCCTTAACAGGGGCCGGATAAAAGCCTCATGCTTGATAAACATCTGAAACTGAGGCAAAGATCCAGCAACCTGCAAGAACTGCATAAGCTGTGTATTATGAACCTCTTTTGCAACATACTGCTCGTATCCCGTACTTAATGCTTCGTAGTCGCCCTTGATTGTATTGTCGGGTGAGTCAACCATCAGCCACCTATATATAGACTGAATATTCTGTGTGATCATATTACTGACTGAGCGCACAACATCTGCGGTCTGTCGGTTGGCATTACTATTGAGAATGCTCATACCCGTTGCAGTCTTGGTTTGCGAGGGACTCATGTCACCGTAACCAATAGCGGTCTGACCACTATCCAGGTCGGCTTCTCGCTCCAACTGCTGTATTAGTCCTATTAAACCATTGGTAACATCAGGCAAGACCACCGCCTGAAAAGCGTCTCTAACGCTTTGTCCCGGCTTTAGCCTTATCTGCTTGCCCGCATACATCTGCTCCGTATCCTCGCCCGCCTCAAAAGCATTCGGGTCAACCACGGTGATAGGAACCGATGACAGGGACTTGCCTTCTACCATCATTGCATAGCTGAAGTTTAAAATGGCCTGCACATCTCTAATAGCGTAGTAGATCCCATCGCCCCATATTGTCTCAGGATTCTTCTGCCAATAACAGAAGTGATAAGGCATCTGTCCATCAAATGGATTCTCTTCCATCTTGACCACCTTATCCCCTATCACCGTCATAACAACATCGAGGTTCTCCCTCATGTCGTCTTCTTCGAGGCTTAAATAGGGCCTGAAGTCTTTGACATCTACCTTGCCCCAGAACTCCAGGATCTCTATGCTTTTCACCCGGACGTAGCTTGATTCGTCGTAGACTCTTGGGTGTTGGCTTTCGTCGTATCCTGATCGCTCTCCGTATCCTTCTTTGAGAACGCTGTCAATAGTTCCTGGTATGAAACTGTCATCAACTTTAGCCATCTCCCTAAGTTGCTTAGGGCTGACAAAGCTCCGTTGTACAATGTAGTCAGCATCTTGTGGACTCTCTGCTTCAGGTGAAGGGAATATGTTCCATATAGAAACATGTTTTACTGCTGGTACGAGTTCTTCTTCCTTCGCCGCTTCCACCTCCAGCATATAATCTGGAGTTCCTGCCGAGCGGAATACAGGAAAATTTTTCCTCTCCAGCGAAATAGCTTTCGTACATCCTGTGCCATACAAGCACATTTCATGGATGCTATGTTGAACAGCCTGGTTATACCCTGTCCTATCGAGTATATCCCGTATTCTGTTCTCCATATTTTCAGCACGACCCCGGATCGCATCCTCAAGAAGGTCAGGCCTTCCAGCAGGCGCATCCAAGTCAGGCGGAATAAATCTAGGCCTACGAGAAGGCGTAATACTGAAAGGAATGCGACCATCTTCAAATAGGAGTGTGCCAATCTTGATTTTAGCCGAATTGACTTTTCGTCTAGTTTGGTTGACAAAAATCCCTCGCTCATTTGCCAGTTCCGTTGATTTGTTTATATGACTGGGATACTTTCCTCTATACGCATCATAGGACTCCTGCCAGTGGGTTTCGTGATCCCTACGATAAGTCCGTGCCTCTGTAAACTTTTCCTGAACTAACTTAGCGAGATCATCAAGCGGTGCACTAACCGTCTTGACCTCAACCTCAATCGCTTGTACTTCCTCTGCCATTTATTTCCTTTTCCAGTTTTTCAGATAAATTGTTCAGCGAAGCACAGATGCCAAGTGATAGCTGTAAACCAGCTTCCTCCCCAAAATGCTCTATAAATACGTCAATCAAGTTTGACATTACAGGCTCAAGGTCCTCTTCTAAATGTCGTTGTCCAAAGTCTGCTGTAATAACATTGGTCATAAACTAGAAGGGGTAAAAAGTTTCAGTGGCCTCCGGTAAAACGGCACATGTCTTTGTTGGTGTTGACCCGATGCCGGATACATCTTTGCTCCAAATGCAGCTATCGCCAGGGCCATAACACAATCATCGTGTGATCCCGGTTGTGCCGCCATTTTGCCATTAGGTAAATTTACAAAAGTCTGTAGCTCATCCAGTAACTTTGGAGAATGAATCTTTATTTCTCTTTCCCGTATTAGCTCCCGTAAATAGTCTATTATCAGGGGCTTAGACTTAACAGTCGTATGAAATCCCAACTTTCTAGCGGTACGAGAGGACCTTTCATCTAAAATTTTTTCTGAGTAGAGGTTGGGATACAAATGAATCTCCTGGAGAAATTTCAAAGTTACAAGTCCATGATTATTTCTCTCTACAAATAGCTGTGCATTATTGTACCACTTACCGAGACTAGCTAACTGCCAAGCCAGCAGGTCGGGATCTATTTTGCACCGCAGCATAGCAACCTCCTCAAACGTGTGAGGATCTATCACTACCGCTACTGACCAGTCTGTATCTCGGCCTATATCAAGGCCTTCCGCCACATCAACGCCAATCCTATAGTCCCGTTGCTTGTTGGGTCTTTGCCAAACCTGAAGCTCCCCATCATCCTGGGCCTCTATGATATACTTCTCTTTAGTTCTACCTTCTTTGTACGCCTGTATCGGGATATGGAACCCTTCACTCGGTACTTCCCGGGATAGCTTCTCCGCATCTAAAACCATCTCGTTTAACTGCTCCCTTGGAAATACACCTCTACCCGTTGATACAAAAGCCTCTCTCGCGGTGCTAGGAAACTCCTGGTGAAACTTATTTAAGTCATTCTGGCACTGGGTCCGTATGCACTGTCTTCTCCAGTTTAGATTTTCTAGTGTTACCTCAAACCTGAGCGGATCTTCCGCACCAATGTCAAACTCACACGAGACTCCCAGAAGCTTTGCTTCCTCTTCACCTCCGTATCTATCATCCGTTCCAAGTATAGCCTGAAACTCCTGTCGCTCATCATCGTCTTTAAAGTCCTTTGTATAATGACTGAACATATACCAGGGGAAGAACACCGCCTCCCAACCACTGTCCCCAGCATACGCATCCCAGAACATGTCATGAAACACTCCACCCGTGCCCTGAGCCGTGCTCTCAATAATTGCCTCCGTTTTAAAGCCTTGAACCACGCAGTTTAGTAAGCCGAGCAAGTATTCCTCTCCACCATGTCCCCAGCTTGCCACCTCACTACAGTGTAGAAAGTCCACCTTACTACCCCGCACTTCCCGACCCCCTACCGTACTCAGGCTATACAGCGAGTTAAGACCACCTTCATCGCTACCCCAGTGCATCTCCCGCTTACCCGAATATTTCATCTGTGGCTTTATCTCCTTCGGCAGATTCTGCTCCATAGTTCGGGCCATATTAAACATGACATCAGTAGCCGCCTTACTATGCGTCGTAATCTGTACCACCTTATTCCGGTTCATCGCTGCATGGTGGAAAAACCGCCCCTGCACATACGTTGATATACCAAATCTACGAGCCTTCAGCACAATCATACGCACATGCTCGTCCCGGTCAATCTGCCTCTGCATCATCTTATGCAGAATCCCCTGTACCTCGTTGAGCTCAAAAGGAATTAACTCCCCCGTCCCAAACTCTTGGATTTTTAGGCAGTTGTTGAAATAGAAAACC
>MDTE01036393.1_pt1 | contig 40228 bp, 37 predicted proteins | sample 811231 | NCBI WGS metagenome assembly MDTE01 (sample SAMN05326651, study PRJNA326480) | marine metagenome | isolation source: seawater | place: Indian Ocean: Red Sea | collected 2010
AATTTTTGGAAACCAGATATTATTCATAAAACATACTTTAATGATTATAAATATAATATTAAAAGTGCAAAAAAAGTTATAAATGTCTGGGATTTAAATCATGAAATTTATCATAGCATGTATAATAAACCTTCAGATTGGCGACCAAAAAAAAATGCCTTGAAAGATGCTGACCATATAATTTGTTCTTCTAAAAAAACACAAAACGATTTAATTAATTATTATGATATTGATCTCAATAACACTTCTGTCATATATCAAGGTACTCCAAATATAGAATTAACCGATAAAAATTTAAAAGTTGATTATAAATTTTTTTTATACGTTGGAAGTAGAAAAAAATACAAAAATTTTAAGCTACTTTTAAAAACATTTGCCTTAAAAAATAATTTTTTACAAGACTTTAAATTAGTTTGTTTTGGCTATGAAAAATTTGAAAAGGATGAAATTGAATTAATGGATAAATTAAATATTAATAAAGATCGTGTTGAATTATTCTCCGGAAATGATCACGTTTTAGCCTCACTATATGAAAAAGCAGAAGCTCTAATTTTTCCGTCTTTAAATGAAGGTTTTGGATTTCCACCGCTAGAGGCAATGAAACTTGGTTGTTCTGTGATTGCTAGTAATAATCTTGCAATAAAAGAAGCTGTTGGAAATTGTGGTTTTTACTTTGATCCAAACGACGAAAAAAGTTTAGCAAACTCTATAGAAAAATTAATTAACTGTACTCATGAAAAAGAAGCCAAAAAAAGGGACGGCCTTGAAAGATCAAAGCTATTCAATTGGGACACTGCTTCAAAAGAATTACTAAAAGTTTATAAAAAAATTTCTAATTAATTATTTTTAAAAAATATTATTAATAATTTTTTCTGACAGAAGTTTTGCGCCCTCACTACTTAAATGGTCATCATCAAAAAATAATGGAACATTGTTTTGATGTGAAAAACATCTTAAATCATTACAGAAAATATCATCAGGATATATAAGTTTTAAATTATATTTTTCTTTTAAATCTTTTAAAAAAGATAAAATTTCTTTATTTCTCTCAATAAAAACTTTTTTTGAGATTGATAGAGTTTCTAAATCAATTTTCTTTTTGTAGTGAACAATTCTTGCTAAATTATTTGGTATTTCCCATCCCATTTCAGGTGTAGGCGTGACAATATAGATTTCTTTATTTAAACTTACTAATTCTTTAATGAACATTTCGATATTGCTCAAAATAATTTTTTTTCTAATATTTTTTTCAACCAAAAAATCTTTATCCAAAGGTATAAAATAATGCCCATCACCAATTTCAAGTCCACCCTCTTGGTTGTTAAATCTCTCACCTTTTAGATTAAAAGACCATCTAGAAAATAATAATATTTTTTCAATTTCATTTTTGTTTTTGATCTGCTTTAAAACATCTCTAAAATATTCATCACAATTATACCTTTTATCTTTAAACACTTTTAAATTTAAAGATGGAACACAACCTCCATAACTAAATTGATAAGCAGATACATTATTAGAAATTAATTTTTTTTCTAATTCCAATGTAATCAAGTCCAAGTGAGAGTCACCGACCAGCGCTATTTTTGCCTTTTTGTTATTACCCAAAATACACGCATTCTCAGGAGAAATATATCTTTCTGCGCTTGTACTACAAATAAATTTATTATTTAGATAATAATCTGAGTGGTTTGAAATATTAGATACTAAATTTGAGTATTTATTTGAATAATCTTTAATATGAAATGAATAATAAGAAAACGAAATTATTATAAAAGTGAAAACGAAATAAAATATAAAAATATTTTTTCTATTAATTTTTTTTTTGTTTCTAAAAGGTTGTTCAACAAATTTAAATGAAAAAAAAGATAAAATAAGTATTAGAAATATAATTAAAATTTTTATAAATATATTTGTGTCAATAAAGTAAATTCTATTAAAAAATTGATAAATTGGTTGATGCCATAAATACAAACTGTATGAAATTATTCCAATATTTAATAATATTGGATTATTAAAAAAAATAAAAAAGCCATTTTGATTAAATTTTATACTACTATATGTCAATATCAATAAAGTACCGATAATTGGAATTAGAGTTATTATTGATGGATGAAGGGTATTTTTATCAAAATAGATAATAGATATAAAAATTAAAAAATACCCACAAATTACTAAAAATTTACTCTCAAATTTTTTTTTTTTTTTAAAAATAAATAAAGCGAGCAGACATCCAGCTAAAATTTCCCAAATTCTTGTTAATGTAAAATAAAAAGCAAATTGAGGTATGGCAAAAAAATGAAAGTTATCTTCTATATATGGATAATGAAATTTCAAATTTCCTCCTAACTGTGAGAGTGAAATACTTAAAACTGCAAAAAAAAGTGTTATAAAAAAAATGAGATTAATCCTTTTATAAAAGAAAAATAAAAAGATCGGAAAAAATAAGTAAAACTGTTCTTCGATTGATAAAGACCAAGTATGCAACAATGGTTGTTGCTCGTTTAACGGAGAAAAGTATGAACCTGAACTTTGAAAGAAAAAATTAGCATAAAACAAAATAGTTGAAAATATTGAATTTAATAATTTTCTTAATTCTTCTTCCAAAAGAATAGTCTCAAATAAAAAATAAGTAGTGAAAATCACAAAAATTAATGCTGGAAAAAGTCTTCTTATTCTTCTTTCGTAAAAATTTATCAGAGAGAATTTATTTGTAGAAATTTCTTTTAAAATTATTGAAGTTATTAAAAAACCACTAATCACAAAGAAAATATCTACACCTAAATAACCTCCTGATAATAAATCAAATTTATAATGATAAAGAATTACAGCAATTACAGATATACCTCTTAAGCAATCAATATCTTTCCTATAGTTCATTTTGAAGAAATTAATTTTTTTTAAATTAGTTTATTTTTTAATCTAAAAGTATCTTTTTCATAGTTTTTACCACCTCTTAATCCATCTGCAAAAGCAAGCATTCTAGATTTTGTTTTGGCTTTAAAAGCATGTGATGTAAATGGTTTATGTGTAATCAGATCATTTTTTTTTACAATTTTTTTTATTTTTTTCCCAATAAATTTACCATTTTTATCTACTCTTGAAGTTATCATTGTCAATTTTCCCTCTAAAATAAAGGAGTACTGAGTACTTTTTTTATGAAAATGATTTCCTCTAATTGAATTTCTTTTAAAAGTTACTAATGTACAATGATCCTTTGGTTTTCCTACAAAGATATCCAAAATAAATCCTCTTTTATCTTTTTGATTAATTTTTTTTTTTTGGATCATTTTAAACTTTTAATAATTTTTGGAATTGATGTATATTTAATTTTTTTAAAAAATTTTTTTTTTATAAGAAATTTTGTTATATTCCAAGGTAATATCAATGCGGAGTCTGCATTAGTATTATTTGTTTCTTTAATAATTTTAATACCTGTTCCTGGAGCAAATTTATTTATTTTATGTTTAGATTTATCAACAATAAATTTTAAATCTTTATCGGTAATTTCACAACAATTTAATAAGGTATTTCCTTTAGTTGCAGCTCCAACTCCAATTGTATATTGATGTTTTTTTAAAAATTCCTTAACTTTTTGAATTATTAAAAGCACCTTTTTTTTGAATATTTTGAATTCTTTTAGCGAGACCTTTCTTGGATTATAAAGTTGATTATCTTTTTTCAATTTTGACGCACAAACTCGCAATGATCCTGACATATAATTAATTTTTTTAATTTTATAAACAAAAAAATTATTTTTTTTCAAAACCTTACAAATAGATTTTTCACTAAAATAATGTCTATGTTCATGGTAAATTGTATCAAATCCAACTTTTTTAATTAAAGAATTTAAATCAGGGACTTCTAAAATTAAATGTCCATCTTTTTTTAACAGAATTTTAGCACCCTCTAAAAAGTCATCACTATCGTCAACATGATTAAATACATTTGCACCATAAATAATATCAGCCTTACCAAATTTTTTTAAAATTATTTTTGCTGTTGCTCTAGAAAAATAGTTCGTAAAAGTTTCAATTTTTTTTTTTCTTGAAATGTCAGTAATATTTTTTGACGGATCTACTCCTAAAATCTTTGCTTTACTAATATCATATATTTCATTTAAAAAGGTACCATCATTGCTTCCAGCCTCAACAACAAAACTTTTTTTATTTAATTTATGATTTTTACTTAAATTATAAGCGATATCCCTAAAATGAGTTCTTGAAACAATAGAATTATCTGAAGTATAGGAATAATCATATTTCTCATATCTGATATATTTAGGAACGGGATAAATTGATGTCATATGAGAACATTTGCAAAATCCAACCACTAAAGGATATCTTTTTAATTTTTGAGCTTCTAATCTATTTTTTAAAAATGTATCAGCACAAGGATGATTGCCCAGTGATAATTTATCAATAAATTTTTGATTACAAATGTTACATTTTTTTTTCATAAATACTATTAATTAAATATCTTCTAAATAAACTTAAAGATTTTTTATTGTAGTAAATATTATTCTTTTTAGATTTGATTGAATTAACATTAATATATTTTGATTTAAAAAAAATTTTAAAATTTTTTTTATTTTGTTTCTCATAATATTTATTAAATAATTTATAAATTTCAGACATCTTAATTAAATTCTTATTTCCATAATTTTTTATAAAACTTTTTGGTATACTTGAAAATCTATAAATCAATTTTACGAAATGATTGACATCAGCATATCCTCTTTCATCAGAAGGATTACCAGTAAAAACATAAGATTTTTTTTTTTTAATAAACATTATTCTAAATAGAAAATTATGAAAATGATCTGAATTTACATATCTTTCGCTAATAAGGTTAAACGGTCTCCAAATTTGATAATATTCAAATAATCTTTTATTTTTTAAGATATATTTTTCGCAATTAATTTTAGTTGATCCTATCATGTGATTTTTATCATAATATACGCTTGATGAAGATAAATAAATCAATTTTTTAATTTTTATATTTTTAATTATTTTTTTTAACCACAAAAATTCTTTTTTAAAATTATTTTCTGTAAAATTTTTTTTTATTATTCTTGGACTTGAAAAAAAAAAACACTTGTCCACTTCTTTAAAGGGTATATTTAATATTTTATTTTCTAAATCTAGTTTCTTAAAATTTTTTCCCGATCTACTAAAAAAAATAAAATTTTTTTTTTTTTTAAAAAATTTGTAAAATGCAGTACCTACTAAACCAGATGAACCTATAATTATATTATACTTCAAATTGAACCTTATAATTTATAAATCTTATTTTTTTTGTACCATTTAAAAGTTTGGTAAAATTTTTTATAAAATTTAGAATAATTTATTCCCAACCCATACTTTTTTAACTTATTATTGCTTCCATGAGTTTTAAGAATATCAGCTTTGTGCATTGCAATTAATTTTATTTTTACTTTGTAATTTTTATTAAAATCCTTCACAACGTCATAAATATTTACAGGATTATTCGAGCAAATATTAAAAACCTCATGTTTATTGAATTTTTTTTTAATTATTTTTTCAACTGCTTTAACGACATCACCTATGTAAGTAAAATCTCTCAAGTGATTTCCATAATTATTTAAGTAAAATATCCTGTTAGTCATATGAGCTTTAAACAACTTCAACATGAACATATCGGGTCTTCCCCACTCTCCAAAAACCGTAAAAAATCTCAATCCTGTGAAGTTTATTTTATCAATTTTTTGATGCATTTCAGCTATTTCCTCATTTAGTTTTTTACTCACTGCATAAATATTTTTTGGATTAAGTTTTTCAGTTTCCTTTAATGGAAAATTTATATTTTCCCCATAAACAGAACTAGACGATGCATATACAAATCTTTTGATATTATTTTTTTTTGCTAACTCAACAAGATTTAAGAAGCCCAAAATATTAACGTCTATGTACTTTGTTGGATTTTCAAGAGAATAACGTACCCCAGCTTGTGCAGCTAAATTTAATATAATGTCTATTTTAGTTTTTTTAAAAAAAAAATTTAATTTCTTATAATTGTTAATATCAATTTTCTTAAATATAAATTTTTTATTATTTTTTAATATGTTTAATCTACGTTTTTTTAGAGAAGTTGAATAATAATTATCAAAGTTATCGATACCATAAACTTTATGTTTTTTTTTAAGTAAATGATAAGCCAAATTGAAACCAATAAAACCTGCAACACCTGTGATTAAAATTTTCATAATTTTGAAATATTTTTAAGAAATTTGTATATAAAAATCATCAATACTAAAATTCTATTTTGTCCATTATCTAGTCTAATTCTTATTTCCTCAATAAAATGATCAAAAAAATTAATTTGACTTGAATACCCTCCTCTTCTAAAGATGCCAAATAACTCATTTTTTTTTGTACCTATACCTTCAAGTTTTTCTTTAACTATCATTCTAAAAAAGTAATCATAATCAGATGAATATTTATATTTGAGATTATAAAGTCCTACTTGTTTGGCAGAATCTTTTTTAATAAAAAATCCTGTTGAATGACTTGAATAAAAACCCCAGCTCCAAAAAATCTTATAAGGTTTAAAACCATATAAAGTTCCCCAATGCTTTTTTACAGCTCCAAATATGAAGTCTTTAGTTGGATATTTATTGATATAAGTATTTAATAGAACTAAAGCTTCGTCAGTATAAACGTCATCGGAATTCAAAAAACCAATATAATCTCCTTTTGCAAGCATCATTCCGTTATTGAAAGCATCGTAAATTCCTTTATCTTTTTTTGAGCACCAATAATCAATTTTATCTTCGTATTTCTTAATTATATTCAAGGTATTATCAGTTGAGCAACCATCTAAAATTATATGTTCGTAGTTTTTATATTTCTGTTGATGAAGACTTTGAAGACATTCCTCTAAATATTTTTCATTGTTTAATACTGCTGTGATTATCGTTATGAGAGGCATATTTTTTTCTGACTTTTTATAGATATTTCTCAACCTTAAACCACCTTCAGAAAATACCCCGGACAATTTTTCAATCGATTCAAATTTTTCACTCATAAATTAATAAATTTTCTATTACATCTAAATAATCATTTCTTGGAAACCATTTAATATTATTTTTTAACTTTATGATATTTGAGTAATTTTCTTTAATTTCAAATTTTCTAAAAATTTTTTTTTCTATTATCGTATAATTTTTCCAATTAAGACCAAGTTGTTTAAAAGAATTTTTTATTATTTCCTTTAATGAAACTGTCTTGCCAGTAGCAATTATGTAATCATCAATTTTTTTTGAATTTAAAATTTTATGACAACCGATCATATATTCTGGTCCCCATCCCCAATCTCTTTTAATCTTTATATTTCCAACTTTAAGTCTCAATTTTTCATTTTTTTTAATTTTTTTGACATGATCTATAATCTTTTTAAAAACAAAATTTTTAGATCTTAACGGTGACTCATGATTAAATAAAATTGCAGTGCAAACAGGAATTTTATAAATTGACCTGTATGATTTCACAATTTCATAACCAATTAATTTAGACATGCCATATGGACTTACAGGTTTTTTTTGACTTTTTTCGTTAATTCTCTTTTTACCATTAGCATTACCAAAAATTTCACTGCTTCCTGCATATAAAAATTTCGATTTATTCCCTTTTTGATGAACTATAAAATCAAGAATATTTTTTAATGGTGCAATCTGACTTTCATAAGTCGAAATTCTATTTGAAAATGAGTCTCCTACACTTGATTGTCCAGCCAAAAAATAAATTTCCTTAAAATTTTTTTTTAATAATTTTTTTACTTTAATATGACTAAAATCAGTAAAATTGAATAATCTAATTTTTTTTAAGATGCCTAATTTACTTAGGTTAATATAGTTTTTTTTTCGACTTATGCCATAGACAGAATATTTTTTTTCGATTAGTTTTTTTGCCAAGTACGACCCGTCTTGTCCATTAATTCCAAAAATCAAAGCATTTTTTTTCATATTAAATCAAAGTTTTGTATACTGATGCAGTTTTATCAGCACATTTTTTCCATGAAAATTTCTTTGATCTTTGAAATCCTTTTTTAATTATTAATTTTCTTAAAGAAATATCTGTTGAAATTTTATTAATACAATGACTGAGATTTTCAACTGAATTGTTTTCGAAAGACAAAGCGGCATCACCGTAAACTTCAGGTAAACAACTTGAATCACTAGAAATTACTGGACAACCACACGACATAGCTTCAAGTATCGGCAAACCAAAACCCTCATAATTTGATGTGTAAATTAAAGCTACTGATTGTTTATACAAAGAAACTAATATTTCATCTGATCCTTGAATATTCCTTACTTTATTTGGATCTACATTCATCTCTCTTATATGATCTATTTCCTCTTTCAAAAATTCTCCTCCACCAAAACAAATTATTTCAAAATTTTTCATAATTTCAGGCAATTTTGAAAAAGATTTAATCAATAGTTTAAAGTTTTTATATCTTTTTCTTGATCCAACAAACAAAAAAAAGGGATGTTCCATTTTAAATGTAACATTTTGATTTTGGTCAATAAAACTAGCTAAATGTGTTACCGAAATTTTTTCTTCTTGAATATTATAATACTCAATCAAATCTTTTTTTGTATTTTCCGAAATACATAAAAAATGATTAATATCTTTAAAAATTTTTTTTTTAGGAAAATCATTCAAATCAAAATCTTTGTTAAATTTTTCATGAATAAGATCATATACTGTAATGATCTTTGGTTTATCAGATTGGTAACATTTATCGAAATATGTTAAATGATATAAATCATGTTTTGTACTTTTAAATAATCTATTAGATAAAATATCATTTAATTTATTGATTAGGAAATTCTTTTTAAATCTTGTTGTTATTACTTTTTTATATTCTGATGAAACTGTTTTTAAATAAATATTTTGATGAAATGGTGAAACTATCAGTGAATTAAAATTTGTCTTATTTAACTCCTTGACAAGTTCTACAAAATATCTTGAAGGACCACCAAAATTTTGATTAAAAAAGATTTGATTATCATAAATAATTTTCATTTATTTTATCTTAAATATTTTTTTACAAACTTTAGCTATATATCTTAATTGTATATTATTTAAGTCATAATAAATTGGTAATGAAATACATCTTTCATAAAAAAAATTTGTATTTTTAAATTTTTTTAAATCGTTCTTATATTTTTTTTTATAATATGGTTGAGTATTTATTGGAATATAATGAACTTGTAGTTTTATTTTTTTTTTTAAAAATTTTATAATTATTTTTTTTTTAGTATCCTTAATTTTATTAAAGTTAACCAATAAAGGATAGAGATGAAATGAATTTTCAGTATTTTTTATTTTTTTTGGAACTATAAATTTTGATTCATCGGAAAATAATTTATTATAAAATTTTGAAATTTTTTTTCTAGCACTAATAAATTTATTAATTTTCTTTAGCTGACTTATTCCAAGAGCACAATTTATATCGGGTAATCTAAAATTATATCCTAAAACGTTCACCTTATACCGCCAATGAGCAGTTGCATCTCTAATAATCCCATGTTCTCTCAATAAATTTGCTTTTTCATAAATTTTTTTATTATTGGTTAAGAGTGCACCTCCCTCTCCTGTGGTAATTGCCTTAACAGGATGAAAACTTAAAGTGGCTATATCAGCAAATTTAGTGGCATAACCTTTATCATTATTTATACTTGAGCCTATAGAGTGGCAATTATCATTTATCAACTTGATATTATATTTTTTTTTTAATTTATAAAATTCATTCCATTTTGCAGGTTGGCCACCATAATCAGTGATTATTGCTGCTTTAATTTTTTTTTTTTTATCCTTAATAAGTTCTTTTTCTAATAACTTTGGATCCATACAATAGTCATCAAGACTAATATCTATAAATAAAGGTTTAGCTAAACAATGTTCAATAGAATTTACTGATGAGATAAAAGTTAGAGGTGATACAGCAATTAAATCTCCAGATTTCCAATTAAAAATTTTTCCTGATATTATTAATGCTGCTGAAGCATTTGAAACAACAGTCGCAAATTTACATTTTAATTTTTTACTTAAATTTTTTTCAAAATTTTTAACTAATGGACCTTGCGTTAAAAAATTTCCTTTTAAACTTTTTACTACGCTATTGATATCATTTGAATCTATACTCTGTTTTCCATATGAAATAATCATTTAAATAATTTAATCAAAGTCTTTCATATTTTTTTTAATAGCATCTTGTATTTTTTTTACTGATAGGTAATCAGAATTATTAAAACTATTGTATGTTTTAAATATTTTTTTATTTTCTTTATTTTTCTTTACAGAAAAGTCTATTATAAAATAATTCTTTTTTTCAGAAATTTTATTTGAGTCCGCGGATGAAATTAATTCTTCATGAATTTTTTCCCCAGGTCTTATGCCAATATATTTAATATTTTTTTTAGGGTTAATTGCCCTTACTAAATCCAAGATTCTATAAGAAGGCAATTTGGGAACGAAAACTTCTGATCCTTTCATTTTTGAAATACAAAAATTAACAAATTCAGCGGCTTCTGTTAAGGAGATATTAAATCTTGTCATATTTTTATCCGTCACAGTAAAATAATCTGAAGAATTTTTATTTTGTTTTAAAAATATAGGAATTACTGACCCTCTACTTCCCATAACATTTCCATATCTTATAACACTAAATTTATTATTTTTTGAACCTTTAAAGATATTGGCAGAAATAAACAACTTCTCTGCTGTTAATTTAGTTGATCCATATAAATTGATTGGTGAGACAGCTTTGTCTGTGCTTATTAAAACTGTCTTATCGATATTCTTATTTAAACAAACCTCTATTAAGTTTTGCGTACCCACAATATTCGTTTGAACGGTTTCAAAAGGGTTATATTCTGTTGTTGGAACCTGCTTTAGAGCTGCAGAATGAATTACTATATCAATGTCATCATTAATTGCCCACTCTAACCTACTTTTATCTCTTACATCACCAATATAAAATCTAAAAATGCTCTGATTATTTTTTACAAAAGGTAGCTCTTTCATTAAAGATTGTTTGTACTCATCTCTACTGAAAATTACTATTTTTTTTGCTAACCTTTTTTTTATCAATAAGCTTACAAATTTTTTAGCAAATGATCCTGTTCCTCCACTAATAAAAAAATTTTTTTTCATATAAAAATTATTTTTGTTTAATTATTTTCTTATTCTTAATTTCATAAATCTTATCACAAGGTAAAAAATCTTTGTTGTTATGTGATATGATTATAATTGTTTTATTCTTTTTTAGTTTATTAATCAAATCAAGAATTATCTTATGATTTTTTTGATCTAAACTATTAAAAGACTCATCAAAAATCAAAATTTCGGACTCTCTATATAAAGCTCTTGCGATACCTATTCTCTGAGCTTGGCCACCTGAAATTTTTGAACCTAATTCACCTAAGGAAATTTTGTCATCATTATTAAACTCTATCATATTTAATTTGTTTAAAATTTTATTAACTAAATTTTTATCAATCTTTTCTATTTCTTTTTCCAATGAGATATTTGTAAAAATGCTAGAGTCAAAAATATAAACAGATTGCTGTATATAGCTTATTTTTTCTAACCAGGATTGGGATTCATAAATTTTTTTTTCCTCATTATCGATTAGTATTTTTCCCTTATTTATGTCTAAAAAACCACATAAAATATCTATTAATGTGCTTTTTCCTGATCCACTTTCACCCTTGATGCCTATGCATGAATTTTTATCTATAATAATATTCAAATCTTTGAAAATTTCTTTTTCTTTTTCATAAAAAAAATCTATTCCTTTTAATTCCAAATTTTTTTCAAATTTTAAATTTTCTGAATAGTTTGCTTTTTGATCAAAAGTATTTTTATCTAGAACAGGTAATATACTTTGTAGAGCTGTTTCAGAATAATTCATTCTTTGATATGACCTTATTAATGAAATTACATTAGGCATAATTCTAAATGCCGATGCAGTAAAAATACCAATTGTTGCTAAATGTTGTTCAGAATTGTTATTATTATATAAAATTATAATTAAAAACATTAAAACTAAAATTACTTCTAGAAATAATTTAGGTATGTTGGAAATTAAACTTCTTGCCACAGTTACGTTGGCCATTCTGTTAAATCTTTTCTTTAAATCCATTATAAAAAGATTCTTTTTATTGTATATTTTGAGTTCTCTAAAACCTTCAAACATTTGTTTGACATTATCGATCATTTTATAATTCATTATTCTTCTTTGTTCTCCAAAAAATTCGATTTTATTTTTGTATGTAAAGGCAAAAATGAAATAAAAAATGATTGAGAAGGATATTAAAACAGTAGTGTAAAGAAAATTAATATTAAATAAAAAAATTGTAAAGAACAAGATTGTTAAAATATTTAAAATAATAGCCATTATTGGCTGGATGTAATTAGAATTTAATTGTTTTGTTTCATTAAGTAATTCTCTTAAAAAAAAGGATGAGTTCTTTTTCAAAAAAAAGCTAAAAGGACTTCTAAGATAATTTCCAAGAATTTTTTCCTGGTGGAAAATAGTTAAATAAGAAAAAAAATTTGAAGAAATTTTTATATAAAAATATAAGAATAAATTTTTAAGAGCAAATAAAATTAATGTAAAAATCGAAAATAAAACAATATCATATTCAAAATTAAAAAATGAAATCAATTTATCGAAATATTGACTTGATATACCAGGTTGACTTGTATTAGTTAGTTCATTAAAAATTGGTAACAACGAACTTATAGAAAGTACGTCCAAGAAAACTGAAATTATCATTACAAAAAAAACAAAACAAAGTTTTTTGATTTGATTTTTAGCTATAATTCTAAAATTATTTAAATGTTTTTTCATCTTCTCAAATATATCTTTTGAGCAATTTTCCAAGAAACATCACTATCTAAAAAAAAACTACTTCTATTATCCAGCAATGTGTGACCAATTTTTAGGTTGCTGTATAAATTCATTTTTCTTCTAAAAGCTTTTACAGTTATTAAATAAAAAGCCTCTGATTTTTTATAAATATTTTCTTTTTCTAATCTTAAAACTTCGCTTGTTCTTATTGGCTTTAGTCCTTTTCCAGTGTGTTTAAAAAAATCACTATTCTCTTCAGTTACACCTACAACTAAATCTGTTGAAAATAGACGCATTGTGTTTATTGCATTGTCAATATTTTCTCCTGAAAAAAATGGGTTTCTTATTGAAAGACTCATAAGAGCATTAAAATTTTTTCCCTTTTTTTTCATTATTTTTAAAACATCCGATATTGATTGTGATAAATCAGTATTTATAGATGCTAATTTATTGTCTCTCTCAATAAAAATTATTTTTTTTCTATATCTTTTTTTTAAAAGTTTTATTAATTTTTTATCTGGCGAAGTGACTACGATTTCGTTTAAAAGTTTTGACTTAAGTGCATTATCGATTGTCCAGTAAATTAATGGTTTTGATTTTAATTTTTTTAATCCAACACTATTTGGATTAGCAATTTTTCCTCTTACTGGAATTATTCCAATAGTAGAAAATCTTTTATTAAAACTTTTTTTAATAAATTTTTTTGTTATCAAAGATCGTGTATTCAATATTTTTTTCTTATTGTTTGTTAAATTATTTCCATGTTTTCTGTAGAAAAATAAAGGTTTATTGATGTTTCCAACTTTATATTTGTACGTAAGTCTCAACCAAATATCGTACCCATCCTGGCATGAAAAATTTTCATCATACATACCCACTTCTTTTAGATATTTTTTCCTTATCAAAGTACAAGCACCATGTGCAGGGCTATCTAGTAAGGTTACCTTTTCGAAATTATGTCTTTTTATTCTATTTATTATATTTCCTTCTCCATCTACCTCAAAGTAATCTGGAAAAACCAATACTCTGTCCTTTTTTTTATCCAAATATCTAGATAAAATTTTTAGTGCATCTTTATCTAACCAATCATCAGCATCTAATCTAATAATATATTCACCCCTGGATAATCTGATAGCTACATTATTAGATACATTTAATCCCTTTTGTTTTTGATAAATTATAGTTACTTTGGGATTATTTTCATACTCTTGAATTATTTTTTTTGAATTATCAGATGACCCATCATCAATTATAATTAATTCAAAATTTTTAAAAGTTTGATTTATTACACTTTCAATAGATTTTTTTATATATTTTCCATAATTATGGTTTGTAATATAAACTGTAACCTTATATTTTTTCATCTCTTTTCCAATCTAGCTTTGTGTTAAAAAATAAGGGCATTTTTTTTTGAATAACATTTTTATTTATTTTGGATAATTTTGGATATTTTATAAAAAATTTTTTTATATCATTTAATGTATAATTATATTCTTTTTTTACTTTCTTCATGTATTTAAGTATTTTTTTTACCAACACATAATCTTCTATTGTGTCAATTGTAAGTCTATAATTAAGTTTATGTTTTTTATCTATTTTAATTTCAACTGTTTTAAAAAACTCCTTATTGTCTTTTACATAGTTAGTTAAATATTCACTGCCTGAACTATCTTGAGAATAATTTAAAATTAATTTTAACAATCTATAATTAAAAACTTCTACTTCAGTTCCACTTGGTAATTTTTTTGAGCTCGTATAATCTGCATTAAGTCTATTATGCTCGCTTATAGATTTATCAATATAATATGGATCTACCATAATATCATCACCAGTTATTCTAATTACTGAAGCGATATTTTTTATCTTTTTTAACCCATTTATCATTCTTCTTAGGACATCTTGATCTTCTCCTCTAAAAAAAAGAATTTTGTTTTTTTTTGCAATTTCAATTAATTTATCATCATCGTTTTTTTTTGTTGTACATAAAATTATGACATCAATCTTTTTAGATAATTTTGCTCTTTTAATTAAATGATCAATTAAATATTTTCCATTAACTTTCAAATATGCTTTTTTTTTTAGTCTTTTTGAATTAGATCTTGCTACTATAACAGCTACGTTTTTTTTTTTAATATTTGAAAAATTAATTAATTCATCTTTGTAAATTTTTTTGATTACTTGAGTACCTTGGATATCTTCAAAATACATTGGCTCAAGATTTTTTGAATGAACCCTTTTCATAGATACATTATTATTTTGAATCTTATTTTTTTTTGATAAATCTTTATTTGAGACCCAATGTTTTTTAACTTGTGATCTATATTTTTTTTCTGATTTTGAAAATGAAATTATATTTTTTCCTAAAGCTACATTGCTCTTCCTAATAATTTCTATAAATTTTTTTAATTCTTTAGGTTCAATTGAAGAGTAGTAATCAACTCCTTTTTTTTTTCTATTAAGTGTAACGTGCTTTTCAATTACATTAGCTCCCATTCCAATTGCAATTAATGGAAGATATAAATTAAATGGATCATCTCCTGAAGTATGGTCTTGGTAACCTATATCTGCTTGATTTTGAAAATAGCTTCTTAAATAATTAATTCTTTTAAGTTTTGTGTCTTCAATTTTTGTAGGATAACTTTGAAATCCATGTAGTAAAATAGGTTTATTTTTAGAATTTTGAAAGAATTTCAAAGCATATTTGATTTCTGCGATTTTACTTCCACCTGTGGATAGAAAAATTTTTTTTTTTTCTTTAGATACTTTTTTTAATAAAAAGTAATTAAGAAGATCAGAGGAGTGAATTTTATAACCATGAACATTTAATTTTTTTGCTAATTTAAAAGCTTTTAATCCAAATATATCACAATAAACTTTTCCTTTTTTTTTTACTTTATTAATCAACTTTAACCACTCACTTTCATTAAAAGATTGCTTTTTAAAATGAGAAAATCTTGGATGATTTTGTGCCAACAATTCATCTGCAAAATAAATTTGAAATTTCACAGCATTAGCTCCGGCCTCTAAAGATTTTATTGCTAAATTTTCAGCATTTTTAGGAGATCCTTGATGAGAATTAGCTATTTCAGCAATTATTTCTATCATATTAGTTTAATTTCATCCAATCGTAGGTTTCTTTAAATGGACACCCTTTGCAAATTTTGACATCCTCTAATGAATTTTCTGTATGTTTTTTTCTCACATAGTTTATTTCTTCCCCGAACCAAATTTCTTTAATAGTTTTAACTTCTTTTTTGGGTTCATTAAAAATTTCTGGCATTTTTAAATTCATCAAATTGAAACCTTTTTCTTTTGAGTCAGCTTTTTTTTTAACTTTTTCATATTCCTTTTCACCTATATCAATTGCTAATTGATCAACATAACCAACTGGGTGCATGCTTCCCCAATCGTAACAACACATACTTACCCTTCCATCATAAGTTACTAACATTCGCTGGTATGGTTGTTCGCAAGGTAATCTTCCTTTAGACACAAATATATTTCCTTCAGGATCTTTCATTACTTGTGAATTTTCATCCAATTTACTACTATCAATTTTTTTATTAAAATTATTTATATTTTCATTCGAACATGCCCCTCTTAAATAATTTTGATCAAAATCACCAAATTTTCCACCTCTTTCAGTGTATTGTTTTACCGAAACATCATCTACGATATCTTTAAAGAGTGAAAAATATTCATCTTGCTCATCAAATGTATCATTTGTTAAGACCATTTGAATTTTTGTTCTTGGAAAAGATGATTTTCTCTCTTTTCTTATTTTGCTAAAATTTTTAATATTCTCATAAATTTCATTAAAATTGTTTTCTTTAAATCTTCCAGGTCTCATTTTTTCATAACTTTTTTTTGTTCCCCCATCGAAAGAGTAAATCATTAGATCTAGTCCTGAATCGATAATTTTATTTGACATATCTGAATTTAATTTAGTGGCATTTGTATTTATTATAGTTTCTAAAACACCTTTCCTTTTTGCATAATCTATTATTTCTGTTAAAGATGGATTTAATAATGGTTCACCTCTCCAATTAAATTTCATCGATGGGACTTTCATTTCTGATGCTTGGTCTATAATTCTAAAAGCTAGTTCCTTTGTCATTATTTTATCCGGTGTTGAAATAAATTGTCTATAACAATGAGGGCAAGCTAAATCACAAATTGAAGCTACTTCAATGTCGATACATTGTGGAGTAATTTCAGAATCTTCGAAACTTTTACCGATTGAGTTATGTTTGATTGCTATTTTAAGGTTTTCTTTCCATTTTCTTCTATAATCTACATAATCTTTTTTAAATTTATTTAATAATTTTTCCTTTTCTTTTTGATTCATTGCTTTTGAAAAATAAATAAAACTTTTATTTTTCAGCATGTTATCAGTCATCCATTTGACTCTTAATTTTTCATCACTTCCTTTTAAATTTTTTATTGCTGATTTTCTTAATTTACTCATAATTTTATCTTTTCAAAAGCTTTGAAGGCTTTAGGTGATTTTTTTCCTATAATCAAATTTGCTCTTCTTGCATCTAAACCTTCATTAGGTCTCAAGCATACAATGTCTTCTTTTTTTATTATATCTCCTTTAAAGATATTTTTATTAAAGTAGATTGCTCGACGAAAACTTTTTAAATGACCAGATTTTATTTCAGATTTAGTTACTTTTTTTTTTTCATTTCCAAGTAATTTCTTTGTTCTTTTTAAATTTTTAATTAATCTTTTAACTTCATCTTGATTAAGTGAAACAAAATGATCTCTAAATAACTTTTTCTCTCTTGTATCAGTAAAATGAAACTCTAAAATATTTGCACCTTTAAGATAACTAATCAATAATGCTAAATCACCAACTGAATGATCTGAAAATCCAATTTCATATTTAAATAATTTTTTAAGCTCGGGTATGATAGATAAATTTATATCCTCATCATCAGTTGGGTACATTGAAGTACATTGCATTATCCCAATCATATCTTTATTTTTATATTTAGGATTTGTTTTTATTATAAAATTGATCGTTTCTTTTATTTCTGACAAATCTGATAATCCTGTTGACAATAATATGGGCTTTCCTCTTAGAGCAAATTGAGAGATAATTGGAAAAGCAGTCAGATCCCCAGAGCCTATTTTGTAGAATTTTAGATATTTATCAACCCAATCAATCATTTTAGTATCCCAAATTGATGCATTATATTGCACTCCTGATTTTGTGCACAAATTAGCTAATTCTAAATGTTGATTTTTTGTTAGCTCAAATTTTTTAAAATGTTGATGTCTGTGAGGAGAAATTTTTGAATTCACAAGACTATTTCCTGAATATAGTTGAAATTTTATAACATCTACTCCAGACTTTATTGCCAATTTTGTAAGTTTTTTTGCGTAAGAAAAATTACCTTCATGATTACCACCTATTTCAGCAATCAAAAGTGGACCATTTTTTCCTCTCCAAAAATTTTTTTTCACAACTTATAACCTCGCATCCGTCATGTGATTTGGTAAAGCACTTTTTACATCAAAAAATATTTTATTTTTTTTAGCACATTGAATTAATTTTTTTGAACCAATTGAATGAATTTTTTTATGAGGTACAGAATAAATGATAATGTCATAAAAATTTTTTTTTAATTTGTTGATTTTTTCTAATTTATACATTTTTTTTAGTTGATCTTGATCTACCATTGGATCATAGATATCTATTTTTGATTTATATTGTGCAAAACATTTAATGATATCTATTACCTTTGTGTTTCTGATATCCTCGCAATTTTCTTTAAATGCAAATCCAAGTATTAAGACTCTACTTTTATTTAAATCAATTTTTTTATTTTTAGAAAGTTTTTTTATTTCAGAAAATATATATCTCCCCATATTGTCATTAATTTTTCTACCAGCCAATATTACTTTTGGATTTATTCCAATTTTTTTTGCTTTATAAGTTAAATAATATGGATCAACCCCAACGCAATGGCCACCTACTAATCCAGGTCTAAAAAGGTGGAAATTCCATTTGGTTGATGCAGCGTCAATAACTTTTTTTGTGTCAATTTTGAGTTTATTCAAAATTATCGCAAATTCATTTATAAGTGCAATATTTAAATCTCTTTGAGTATTTTCTATTATCTTTGCAGATTCAGCAATTTTTATACTTTGAGTTATATGAACCTTTGATGATATAATTTTTTCATATAATTTTTTTATTTTTTTCGAAATTTCAATATTTGATCCACAAACCAATTTATTAATTTTTGTGAGAGTATGTGATTTGTCACCAGGATTTATTCTCTCTGGTGAATAACCATAAAAAATATCTTTGTTCAATTTTAATTTAGAAATTTTCTCAATCATTGGCATACAATATTCATCAGTACAACCAGGATATACCGTTGACTCAAATATTATAGTAGTATCTTTTGATAAATTATTTGCTATAGTTATACATGCCTTTTTTAGTAAAGATAAATCTGGTAATTTTGAATTTTTAATTGGTGTAGGAACAGCTACAATTATTATATTACAACTTTTTAGTTTTTTTTCATCTGATGTAAATAAGATTTTTTTAATCTTAATTTTTTTATTTAATTTATTGATTTTCTTTTTGTTGATATCAAATGCTATTACTTTTTTTTTCTTTGAGAACTCTAATGCCAAAGGAAGTCCAACATATCCTAATCCAACAATTCCTAAAAAATTTTTATTATATTTTTTCATTTGAATCTTTATTTAAATCTTTTTTTAATTCCTCATATTCAATTGCTTTTCTATGCATAAAATTTATTGTTAATTTTGTTTTTTCAGAAATACCTTTGGGAGTAAGAATGTATATATAATTAATTTTATTTTTATTTCTTTTGAAATTTGAAAATTTAATCAAACCTTTATCTCTTAATCCTTTCAAACAGTAATTTAGTTTTCCAAGGCTAAAACCTAATTTCTTAGCTAATTCTCTTTGACTTGTTTTTGGATTATTGCTAATTGATCTTAATATATCTAGGTTTTTGTTTTCTTTATCCATTTTAAATGTTCAATTATTGAACAGTAGTTGAATTTACATCTAATTTTTGATAGGTCAATGTCAATTATTTAATTGTATGAAATTAACAAATAAAAGCAGAATTCCTAAAGTATCTATAGTCATTAGAACAAAAAATGAGGAACAGTGGATTGAGCAATGCTTAATTAAGATCAGTAAGCAAAGTTATAATAACTATGAAATTATAATTGTCGATAATAAATCTAAAGACTCAACTTTAAGTAAAATCTCAAAATTTAAAGTAAAACTAGTCAAAGTTAACAAGTTTTTTCCAGGTGATGCTTTAAATAGAGGTATAAAAAAATCAACAGGCGATATAATTGTTTGCTTGTCCGCACATTGTATTCCTGAAAATAATGACTGGCTTATGAAATTGGTTCAAAATTTTAAAGATGAAAAAGTTGCTGGAGTTTACGGAAGACAATTACCACTAGCTTATTCCTCTGACTTTGATAAACGAGATCTTTATACATTTTTTGGTTTAGAAAAACGAATTCAAAAAAAAGATACTTTTTTTCATAATGCAAATAGTGCTATTAGAAAAAAAATTTGGAAAAAGATACCTTTTGACGAAAGAGTTGAGCATATAGAAGATCGAATTTGGGCACATAAAATAATTAATAAGGGTTTCAAAATAATTTATGAACCAGAGGCAGCTGTTTTTCATTGGCATGGCATTAATCAAAATATGGACGAAAAAAGATGCTCAGAAATTGTAAGTATTTTAGAAAATATAGATAATGTTTACAAACCAAGATTAAGCACTAGTCTAAAAAATTTAAATACAATAGCAATTGTTCCACAAAAAAATATATCCCTGTCTCACAACAATAAAAATTACTTAATTACAAAAACAATTGCAGATTTAAAAAAATCAAAATATATTTCAGATATTTATATTGCAACTGATAATAAAAATACAAAAATAATTTCTTTAAAAAATGGTGCTAAAGTCCCATTTTTAAGACCAAAAAATCTCTCTTTAGATTATGTTGATATTGGAACTATTGCAAAATATTATCTAAAAAAATTAGAAAGTAAAAAAATATTTGCAGACTATATAGTTTTGGCAACAGAAAATTTTCCTTTTAGAGATTATAAAATTTTTGATAAAATGCTTGAACAAATCCATAGGGAAAATTCAGATATTGTTTACGCTGTTAAAGAAGAAAAGGGAACAATTTTTAGAGAAGTTAATAAAAAAATCAGTAAAATTAATGATGGATTAATTCCAAAAAAAATTCGAGATATAAAAAATTTATCTTCAAGAATAGGTTTATCATTAATAGCAAGAGCAAATATAATCAGATCAGGAAATTTAAATACGAAAAATATTTGTATCCATAATGTTAAGGATCAATTTAGCTTTATAGAAGTTAATAGAAGTAATATTAAAAATACTAGGATTAAAAATCAATTAAGTAAAATTTTTTAAATTTTTTTTTGATAAATACTCTGCAAACTCTAAATCGATCATCCTATCAATATTAACACTTTCAAAATCATCAATAACTATTCCGTAAGGCTTTTTTCCTAAATTAAAATCTTTCTCTTTAAATTTTTTTAAAAGAGAATATTTTCTTGCATATAAGGCTCCTGATGTGCAATAAAGTGTCGGTAAATCCTGTCTGGAAATAAATTTTTCGACATTAATATTATTCATAAATTTTTTAAAAGTGTTATCCTTTAATAAAATTTTAGCTCTGTAAGGATGTTCATGTTCAATTCTTTTTAGAGAAACTACGCACTCAATTTTTTTTTCTTTTTTCTTTAAAATCTTTATTGATTTTATTATTGTCGATTTTTTTAAAAAAGGACAAGCTGCTGAAACCTGTAAAACGATATTTGGAATTTGTCCTTTTTTCTCAAGCATTTCAGCGACATATTTTGCTACAGTTGTTAAAGGAACAGTATCTCCAGAAAGTTTTTTAGGTCTATCAAATATTTCAATTCTTTTTAATTTCAATTTTTTTACTATTTTTTTTATTTTCTTGCTGTCTGTTGAAAGAATAATACGATCAATTAATCTAATTTTTGAGAGAGTATTGAGGATATAATATACTAATGGTTTACCATTTAATTTTTTTATATTTTTTTCTGGTATACCTTTTGAGCCCCCTCTTGCCGCTACCACAGCAATTATATCATTTTTGAGTTTCATATATCTTATTTTTTTTTATTTTTTTGTAATCAATATCAATATTTCCAAAATTTTTTTTATTAACAGATATTTTACCTTTTTTAATAGAAAAAATATTATTCATAAACATTTTTTCATATGGATTTTTAAGAATATTCAACTCTATAAGTTTATTTTTTTTTTTAATAGAATTTAAAAATAATAAATTAGATGAAAAATTGGTAATATTAAACCAACTGTGTGGAATAATATCTATATTATATTTTTTAGACAATATATTAATCAATCTTAATTCTTCTTGTAATAACAAATTTACATCAGGTTGAAATATATCTATCAATTTATTCTTAAAAAAAATTTGAGCATCTTTTAAAGAGTATATGCATTCTCCAAAAGCTATTTTAGGTTTTTTTTTGATTTTGTTTTTTATTTGAAAATAACTGATTACACTTCTGGGGGCAGGTTCTTCAACAAATTTAAAATTTAGTTCATTTAATCCCTCTAGCAAATATTTTATATCTTTAAAATTTCTACATCTACATCCAACATCCAACATTAAATCAAAATCACTTCCTGCTTTTAACCTTAAAAGTTCACATGTATTTAAAATTTTTTTTACATTTATCCAATCTGGAGATTTAATTCTATCATTATGATTTTTAAAATTTCTAGGTGATGGTGGTCTAAATTTCCATCCACTAAAATTTTTTTCCTTGTAACTCAACATTTCATTAATTAATATTTTACTACTCTGATCTTTGTAAATCATACCTCCACTTGCATATAGATTAGTTTGATTAATTTTTAGTTTTTTTGAATTTTTAATAAATGAAATAGTGCTATCAATAGCAGCTAAACATGAATACAAACATAATTTATTAATTTTTTTAAAATTCTTTTTTTTTATATTTATTAAATCAATCTTATCAATATCTCTTTTTTTAATTTTTTTAAAAATTAAATTCAATACATCAATAAATTCATTTTTATTTCCTGAATACGGATGTGGTTCACCAAAACCAAAGGTACCATCGTTTAAAGTTAATTTTATTAAATAAAAACCAGATTTAAAAAAAGTTGGAGTAGGTCTTCTAAATTTTTTCAGATTAGATTGAATAAAATATAATTCTAATTTATCTATGAATTTTTTCATTTGTAAAATTAATTAAAAATATTTAATATTAACTTTTTAATGTTAAACAATATGTATCTTAAAAAAATATTTATCTTAAAATTACTAAAAATGTATTTTAAACCATAATATCTATAGTAAAGAAATTTTTCATTTTTTTCGTTTATATTAATTTCATCATCATTGATCTTGTTAAAATGTTTTAGATTTTGATTTTTTAATACATCTAAATCTAAATTTAAAAACTTATTAATTTTTTTTTGCTCACTCTCTGTTTCATAAACTAACTTTTCTAGAGAAGTAATATATATTTCTTTATTTAAGTGAGATTTAATTTTTTTGTTCTCTTTTTTTATTTTGTCCACAAACTTTGAATTCACCATCCAATTATAAACTATATCTATATCAAGTTTTTGCTCATTTTTGTGATTTAAAACGTATGATTGTGCTCGACTTTTTATAAGACCACTTATATCTCTACCTACATAAATTATTTTGCAATTGAATTTTTCTTCTAAAATAAAATCAATTGATTCTTGATCATTTGGTGCTTTAAATACAAATGTTTTACTTTTTAGTTGTTCATAACTCTTACCTTCTTTTTCTTTAAAAAAATTTAATAAAAATAAGTCTATGAACTCTTCAGAATAGATTTCTTTTTTTTTAAGATCAAATATATCATTAAAAAAATTATTTCTAAACCGTTCAAAATTAAAATTAAAACTGTAATAGTCGTGTTTTAAATTAGAAAATTTATTTGGGATTTTTCCCTCATCTGCATATTTTTTTAGTGTTTTATTGAAATTTGTATTTTCTAAAGAATCATTAAAATTTTTTTCAGTTAACTCAATTTTTTTATTATCCTTTTTAAAAATTATTAATTTGTTTCCTTGATTGTTATTTTCTACATTATTTAATGAATACAAATATTTAAGAGCATTTATCATACAATCATGTATTAAATTGATCATGATATCTTGATTATTATCTAAAAGATGTATTGCAGTTTGTTTACCCGAAAAAACACTCCCAGAAATAATAATTTTTTTTAACATTTCAATTAGATTAATTAGAGTTCTTTTTCAAAAACCTCGCAAATGGAATAAATTTTGATTAAGTCTTTAATGTTTATTAATTGATTATTTTTTTTATTGTACAACACTTTTTGAAAAAAAGTTCTATACATTGATTTAAATCCAGGTTTGAATTTATCGCTAGTTTTTTTTGATACAACAATTGGAGTATAAGTATTTTGTTTGTTAACAATTTTTTTTTTAATACCACTGATAATATGAATTTTTTCAATAGGAGATAGTACAATATTCATATTTTTTCCATAAAAAGAAATTGACGTATTTGATGGATTATCGGGAAGTAGATTGAAATTTATCAAAATTTTTAGTTTTCCTAATATGTTCTGAAATGAAATCTTCTAGTCTTTTAATATTGATATCAGTAAAAAGTTTTTTCTTATTCAAGATAAGTCCTTTTTTTATATATCTTATTAGATATGATATTCATTTCTCTCATTAAAACTCCAAATTCTTTATAATCTATTGGTTGTAATGGATCGACAGCAGAATTTTCTGGATCAGGATGAACTTCCAACATGATTCCATCTGCTCCAGCTGCAACACTTGCTAAAGCCATTGGCTTTACCCATGACCTCCAAAAAGTTGCATGTGAAGGATCTGAAACTATCGGTAAATGAGTAATTTCCTTTGCGGCTGGGATAACTTGTAAATCTAGAAGAAATCTAGATGTTGATCTATGTGTATGGGGTACTGAAACACCTCGTTCACACAAAATCACTTTTTCATTACCTTCAACTAACGCATATTCTGCGGCCCCAAGCCAATCTCTTAAAGATGCACCATAGTGTCTTTTTATCATTATTGGTTTTTTAGTTTTTGCACACGCGGTAATTAATGGATAGTTTTGCATGTTTCTTGATCCTATCTGAAGAATGTCTGCAACATTCGAAACTAGGTCTAAATACTTCTCCTCCATTATCTCAGTTATTATTGGAATGTTATATTTTTCTTTTGCCTCCTCTAGCCATCTAATTCCATCTTCTCTTGTTTCGGTATATTTTTTATTTCTATACGGAAAAGTTAATGGTTTAAAAGCTCCACCTCTAAGAAAATGAGCACCAATAGATTTAACATTCTTAGCCACATCAAGTATTAGCTCTTTACTTTCAACCATATTTGGTCCAGCAAAAACTGGTATTGTATCACCACCAAATTCAACACCGCTGATAATAAATTTACTTTTATGTTTAGCATCTTTTTTTGCAGCTAAAGGAAATTTTGATTTTAAGTCTTCCTCACTTATATCTTTACCAGGAAATTTATTATCCATAAAACAATCTGAACTTATATATAATTTTTAATTTTGTCATTAATTAATTCTTTTCATAATGTTAAAGATATGTAAAATTTTATTTTTCGGGTTTGACGAATAAAATTTTTTATAATTCTTATATTGTCTAAATTTAATCTTGGAATCTTTATATAAAATTCTTTTAGCTGTATTAATCAATATATTAATATCAGGATAAACATTTACTAGCCCCATTTTTTCTTGAAGTTCTCCTAAATCTCGTCTTTCTTCTGTCCAAGCTATTGAAGGTACATTAAAGTGGTTTGCATAAGTAATTGCAGCTGTTCTACTTAAACTGATATGCAAATTCGCGTTGTAGAACAATTCTATTAAATTTTTTTCTGAGAATTTAATATTATTTACATTAATTTCATTTACTAAGTCATATATATATTTTTCCCTTTTAATTGGATGTACTTTGATAAGAATTTCAATGTTTTTAACTTTTGATAAAATTACAAGAATTTTTTTTATAATTTTTTTTGATTTAATTTGAATTTTTTTATCTATAGGACAATTATAACTTATTATAACTTTTTTAGTTTTTGTTTTAATTTTTTTTCTATTTCGAGATTTGTAAAATAAAGGTATGCCTATTGAAAAAATTTTCTTTTTAGAAATATAACGTGACCATAGGTATCTTTCATAAGATGAATTAACAAAAAGAAAATCTGAATATTTTACATTAGGGTAAGGGGATATTTTTTTTTTTATGTTATAACTATTAGATAAACCGGGGGTTGTTAATGGTGAAGTAGTAAAAAAAATTATTTTAAAATTCCTTTTTTTTTTTAAAAAACTAGATCTTATAATTTGGGATTTCGAATTATAGTCTGTCATTATGAAATCGAAACTATTATTTATATTAAAAATATTTTGAATATTACTTATGTCATAAACATAATCATAAATTTTATTAAATAATTTTAAGTTAGATAAATTAAAAAAGAGTAAAATTTTTAAAAAAACTTTTTGTAATAAATAATTTGTTTTTTGATTTACTTTTAAATTCTTTATAATTTTTAAAAACTCTTTAAAAAAAATTTCCTCCTTTTTCAAAGACTTTAAAGCTAAATCATTTTCAATATAAGCGTAAATCTCATAATCTTTTTTTAATATTTTAAGAACTGATAGAATATATTCTATTTCAAGGTAACTTCTTCTAACTAAAAGTAAAATTTTTTTTTTCATATTGTAAATTAATTTTATTTATATATTAATCAAAATTGTTTTAATAATTTATTTGTAAAATGAATAAAATATGGCAATAAAAAAAGATTATTTAAGAAGAAATTACTATAGATTATCAGCAATTAAGGAAAGTATAATTTGTATTTTTTTATTTTTAATCACTAAAAATTTTAAGTTAAAATCATATAAACCTTTTTTATATAAAAAGCCAATATCATCTACAATTTTCTATAACAAAATTGGGATTTTTTTATGTTCTTTAAAAATTTTTTTTTCTTATTTTATACCTTTATTTAAAAATAATATTTTTTATTTAAGTACTAAAGAAAACTTATCAAATAAATCATTATTTAAAGATGATAACAAATTATGGCCAATTCCAAAAATGTGCAAAATTGAAGAGGATAAAGATCTAGAAAAAGAAACCTATGACAAATTATTAAAAAGTTATAAAATGTATTATCTACAAGATGATAAAAAGTTGCCCAGAGGAGAATGGTGGCAAAATTATACTGATAATTTTTCTAATATTTTTTTTGAAAAAAATCTTGAAGAAATAAATAAATTTAATTTAAAAAATTTATTTAAGGTAAAATCAAATGTAGATCTTATTCAGGCTCATTCTTTCTTAGCAAAAGGAAATAGGTTAAAAAAATTTTTTAGAATTGCTGAAGTTATTGGTAATTATCATGATCTATACGATATAATTTGCCCAGAAATATTAATAAACTCATCTGAATCTAAAATTTTTGATTGCGATGCAATTATTTACAGAAATCAATTACTAACTGATAGACTTATAAGGTGTATTTATTATTTATCCCAAATTAAAAAAAATACCGATTTACAGTATGATCAAAGATTTATCTTTTTAGATCTTGGTGGAGGATATGGTTGTTTAACTAGACTGATTCTAAATTTATTTCATAATTCAAAAGGTATTTTGATCGATCTTCCCGAAACTTGTTTATTAGCATCATACTATTTAACAAAAAATTTTCCTAATAAGAAAATTAAGTACTTATGTGATATAAAAATGAACGAAAAATTAGATAATAAATTTTTTGAAAACACAGACTTGTTAATCATACCAACAACACTAATAAATTTAATCCCTGATCATTTTGTTGATTTAGTTATAAATACTGCATCTCTTGGCGAAATGTCTATTGAATATGGAGAATTTTATATGAAAAATATAAATAGAATTACAAAAAAATATTTTTATAGTCATAATAGAAAAGATGCTACAGATAGTATTTGGGATGGTTATGGTCATTATAAATATGAATTTGAAGGAAAGTGGAAAACAAAATTGTATAACTTTTCACCAGGTTGGCACTTAGAATTTTTAGGAGAAATAGAAAAATGAAAGTAGACAAAAGGATTACCTCTAATAAAAAGTATTGGTCATTTAAAAATAATAGAGTCTCAAAAAATTTTGATAGTCATGTAAGAAAATCTGTTCCCTTTTACGATATATCTCACGAAATTACAGTAAATCTCTCAAATTTTTTTCTCAAAGAAAAAAGTATATGTTATGACATAGGGTGTTCAACTGGAACACTGCTAAAAAAAATAAAATCAAAAAATATTGGGAAAAAAGTCAAGTTAATTGGAATTGACGAGTCAAAATCAATGTTGAAAATTGCTAAAAAAAATAAAAATATAATTTTTAAAAACCAGAAAATTCAAACTCTTAAATTTAACAAATGCGATTTAATAACATGCCTATATACTGTGCAATTTATCAAACCTGGCTTAAGACAAATTTTTTTTAATAAAGTCTTTAAAAGTCTTAATTGGGGAGGTGCATTGATTCTGTTTGAAAAAATTAGAGGTAAAGATGCTAGATTTCAAGATATCTTGAATTTTCTATATTATGATTTTAAAAGAGAAAAAGGAAAATTGAGTGATAAAGAAATATTGAATAAAGAAATTTTACTTAGAGGTCAGCTCGAGCCTTACACAATTCAAGCAAATATAGATTTTTTAAAAAGAGCTGGCTTTCAAGATATAATGCCAGTATGCCAATATTTAAATTTTATTGGAATTCTGGCAATAAAATAATTAATACTGTTTATCAAATTCTTTTAAAAATAATACTACATTTAATAAACCAAATAAAAAATGCGACTCTTGATTATTCTTATTTTCTTTTAATATTAATTTTAAAACTTCGTTTTTATTAATAAGTTTATTAATAATCGAGTTTGAAAAAATTATATTCTTGAAAACCTTACTTTTAGTTGAAAAAATATAGTCAATACCCATAAAAAAACCGATCTTATTTCGATCATTGACAATTTGTTTTGGAATAATATTTTTAAGAATATCTCTTAAAATATATTTATTATATCCATTTTGTATAAAATATTTAGTAGGCACTTGAAAAATAATCTTCAATAAATCACCTGACAGATACGGCGATCTATTCTCTAATCCATTATACATTGAAACATTATCTAAAGGATAAATCTGTGAAGGCAGAGACATTCTCATTAAATCTCTAACTAGAGCTTGTTTAAAATGATCTAAATTATTATTTCTTTCGTATCGAATGCTACTAATAACTTCTTCTTTTTTAAAATACTTATTTAATGCAGAAAATTCTAAAAAAATCTTATCATTTTTTTTATAATTCTTGTAATCTTTTAATTCTTTGGATCTTATGAGTGGTTTAGAAAAAGATTCCCATTCGTGATATTTCTTTTTAAAAAAACTTCTTTTTCTAATTGAATGAAGATAATGTAACTGATGAATCCAATATCCACCAAAAATTTCATCTGCACCTACGCCAGATAAAATTACCTTATGTTTCTTTTTTACATTCTTACATATATTATTAAATACGAACCATGTTGTAGTAGGTAAAATACTAGAAGTTTTTTTAATAAAAAGTTTTAATTCTTTTAAGTTTTGATTATTATCTTTTTTTATCTTAATAAAAGAATGATTTAATTTGTTCTCATTTACAACTTTTAAAATATTCTCTTTTTCATTAAAATTTTTCTCTTTTGCTTTTACTGAAAAACAAGGTATTTTTTTATTTAACTTTTTGTTAATAAATGAAACTATACCTGATGAGTCTACCCCTCCACTTAAACTGCATGCCACAGGAAAATTTGATCTCAATCTTGTTTTTAAAATATGATTAATCTCCTTTTTTATAATTTTTAAGTGTTTTTTATAACTAAATTTTTTTTCTTTAATATCTTTGAGTGACCAAAATTTTTTAATTTTTAAATTTTTATTTTTTTCTAGAATGATATATGAACCAGGATCTAAAGAATTGATATTCTTAAAGAAAGTTTCATTATCTATAAATAAAGATTTAAAACTATACCTTAAATATAAGAAAATTTTTTTATAGTTTATTTTAAAAGAACTGGAACATAAAGTTAAAATATAATTTAAATTAGAACCGAAATAAAAGTTATTTTTATCATGATGATAATATAATGGTTTTTCTCCAAATTTATCTCTAGAAACAATTAAAGATTTATTCTTAAAGTTGTAGTAAGCAAATGACCACATTCCATCAAGTAAATGTAATTTTTTTGGTCCATAAAAATTTAGAAATTTAAGAAGTACCTCTGTATCTGACTTGGTTTTAAAAAGAATTTTTTTCTTTTTTAATTTTTTCTTTATTTCAATATAGTTGTAAATCATTCCATTAAATATCAATATTCCTTGTTCATCTTTCATTGGTTGATTTGATTTAAGATCTGGATCAATTATCTTTAATCTACTATGAAAAAAATTAATTTTTTTTCCATTTTTAACATCAAAAAATATTTTTCCAAAATTATCAGGTCCCCTTATAGACATCTCTTTTTTTAATATTTGGATTTTTTTTTTATTTAAATTATTACCAAAATTTCCAAAAATACCAGCTATTCCACACATTTTATCTTCCAACTATGTTGTTACTAACTTTATCTCTAACACATTAATTTTTTAATCTTGTTCTTGTTTTTAAAATTATTAACTATTGAAAAAGCTAATACTGCTTGATCAAGATTCATATCAAGGCCATTAAGATTTTTATTATTGAATTTGTTTGCAACTTTAATCAAGGGAGTTTCAAGAGGGTCATAAATTATATCAAAAACTTGACATCTTTTATTTTTATTGAAAAATTCGAACGTAGATGAGATATTTTGATCTATTATCTTTTTATTCTTGTAAATAAATTCTTTTGAGTTTTTTTGTTTAACAAAAATTAATTTTTTAAAAATGCCAACAGGGGAAAAGAAGGCCTGATTAAAATAACCAGTTTTATTTCTTTGCCACAAGTTAAACCCAACCGAAGTAGCATTAATTATCATATCTATATTTTCAATTTTTGAAATCATTTTAAAATTCTTCAAAATTTTTAAATTTCTATTATTTAACCTAGAAATAAAGTTCATTAATTTTTTGTAATTTCTATTTAAAACGAATATTTTTTTATTTTTAAAAACTTCAAGTGCAGATAATATTGCAGATTTTCCTACACCACCAGCTCCTAAAATTAAAATTTTATTTTTTTTCTTAAATTTTGATAATGTTTTTTTACAAGCTAAATAATCTGTGTTGTAACCTATTAATTTTTTATTTTTTTTTAGGATTGTATTAATTGATCCGATTTTCTTTGAATTAACATCAATTTTATCAATATATTTTAATATTTTCTCTTTATATGGCATTGTTACAGCTGAACCTAAAAAGTCATCGTCTTTTTTAATTTCTTTAATTAAACTTGGTAAATTTTTTTTTGAAATATCAGCTGGATACATTTGACAATTTATTTTTAGTTTTTTATAGACTTTGTTCCATAATTTAGGGGATCTTGCTCCTGAAGAAGGATTTAACCCAATAATCAATGAATATTTTTTTGATTTAAAAATTATCTTATTATCGATTATACGGTTTATTTTTTTTCTCATTAATTATTTTTACCTAAAAATCTTGATAAATTTTTATCATTAACTTTAATCCATTTTTTTGACTCTGAACTCTTATAAAGTGCATGAATTAATTTTGACGTTTCATATGCTTCATTACAATTTACCAATGGAACTAAATTTTTTTTTGATATTCTTTTTAAAATCTCATTAAGATAAAAAATATGACTATTACCATACCCTGTTGCTACTTTTTCACTATTTTCAATTTTTATTTTTTCTAATGATTTCTTCATATTCTTAAGATAAAGTGTTTTAATCTTATTTATTGCTAAACCACTGATAACAATTGTCCCCTTTTCACCAGAAACTGATATTGACGCGTGTAAATCTTTTGGTCTCGCTGCCGTAGTTACTTCAATATTGCCATTAAAACCTTTATTAAATTCTAAAAGAGCATGCATTGTATCCTCTGCTTCTAGCTTGTTTAATCTGTTACCAGCTAAGGAACAAACTTTTTTAATCGGTCCAAAAAGATATCGAATGACATCTATATGGTGTATTGCTTGTTGATTAATTACTCCTCCATCATTTATCCAGGTGCCATGCCATTTATCGTTGTAATAATTCTGATATCTACACCATAATAAACTTAAGGAAACAGTAACTATTTTTCCAATTTTGTTTTTATCTATTAAATTTTTAAGATACCTGACAGATTTATTGAATCTATTTTGAAAAACAACAGAACACATAACTTTATTTTTTTTAGCTAATGTGTTTAGTATTAAGGAATTTTTTGGGATTAAGGTTAAGGGTTTTTCTGAAATGACATTTATTTTCTTTTTTAAAAAAAACTTTGCTATTTGAAAATGACTCCCTGAAGGAGTTAATATAAATACAATGTCTAAATTTTTATAAAATTCGTAATCTTTAAAATTCTTAAATATCTTGCATTTAAATTTATTTTTAAATTTAAAAGTTTTTTTTAAATTTCTGTCACAAACCGATATTAAGTCAAAATTTTTTATTTTTTTTGATTTCAAAATTTTAAAATAGTAATCACCTACTCTGCCACATCCAACTAATCCAATTTTTACATTTTTCATAATTAAAAATATCTTAAAATATTTTTTCTACTTTACAATATTCTTCACTTTTTTTGAGTGAAAAATATTCAATCTATTAGAATTTGAATTTTGAAAATTATTAAATCTATCAAAAGTTCTTTTTATAAATTTAGAGTCTATGTGTTTTAACCAGTATTCATATAATTTTTCAGTATGAACATTATGGTAACCGCCTATTTCGCGAGTAAATTTTTCATATCTATCAAATAACCAATTTTCATCATAAAAAAAGTGTTTCATAAAGTAACACTCATATATCTCCTTTTTTTTTATATCTAACTTAATTTTTTTTAAGTTATTTATAATCTTCTTGTAATCATTTAAGTTTTTAGGATTAATATTAAAATTATAATTTATATGTGGGTGATTCTGAGTTGCATTAATTACTGGTATTCCAAGATAAGCATATTCTATTGCCACAGATCCATATATAGTTAAAACATAATCGATGCCTTCAGCAATTATTTGATGATGTGAAGTGCTATTTGGAATTTTTTTAATCTTTGGAAATTTTTTTATTAGTTGGTTTACAAATTTCTCTGTGTATTCTTGATATCGTTCATACTTATTTCCAAAAAAAGGATGATTTTTGACATAAAATTCATAATCACTTCTTCTATCATTAGAAATTTTGCCTAAAAAGCTAATCCATAAGTAAAAATCAGGAAAGAAATTTTTTCCATTCACATGAATTGAGTCTAAAAAATCGTGTGTACAAATTAAGATTTTTATTTTGGAATTTTTATTTAAAACAGGTCTATTATTTTTCTTAAATTTTAAAAAAGAACTTTTTGAACGATTAACTAAACCAACTTTAGCTCCAGATTTTCCAGCAATTCTTACATTGAGATTTTTTTTTGCTATTTCAAGAGCGTTTTGTTTAAATTTTTTTTTCATTTTTGAAAAATCTTTTTTGAAAAATTTAAAATCTCCATGCATTGTTGGTATCTTTTTATTTATTTTCATAACCGCTCTAGTATTGATTACATAGCTCGGTATTCCCATGTTAATTCCAATTCTAATAGGAAGTCCATACGAGTAACAAGCGTGGACACCTATTATTTGTGAAACTTTATTTATTTTAAGGTAATCTTGCCAATACAAGAAAAGCTCTAAAAATTCCTTAAAAAAAATTTGAAAATCTTGATCCTTAACATCAAATGTTGGGATTAGTCTTGACTTTAAATATGTGTCATAAATTAAATCACCGATCCATACATTATTAATCTTAAAATTCACAACATCATTGTTATCTAAATTTCTTTTTTTAAAAAATTTATTTGCTTTATTTTGTGCTTGAAGATTTATTTTTTTGGTAATATGTGGTCTAATAAAATTTTCAACTCCAAAAGAATTATAAATCTTTTTGAATCCTAATAAAAATAGTGATGATATTTTCCATCTTAATTTTTGAAAAAAATTAAGCCTTATTGGCGATGTTATTAAACAATAATTAAAGTATCCAACAATCTTTGCTCGATTTTTAAGTTTAAAGTAATTTGCTAATAAAGCTTGACACAAATGTGAGCCATGAAATCTATTGTATTCAACTAAAATAATCTTTTTACCATCAGACCTGTGATTAAAAAGTTTCTTATTTTTATTTATTAACTTGAAATCAAATTTCATTTATTTTTTTGATAATGCAAAAATACCTTTTGCTTTTCCTGACATAAATTCTGGAATAAAACTTTTTCTTTTTGCAAATGGCAAAAAATATTTAGCTTTAAAGAAACGAAATTTACCAGTGTACCACCATTTTGGCTTACATCTTAAATTAGGAAAAGTTTTTATATTATTAAAGTTGTTGATTTCTAATATATTTTCTAAAGAAGAAGGTGTGTATGGTTTTTTGTGAGTTGGATCATTATAAAAATCATTTTTACAATAGATCCAATTAGGAGTGGAAATATATAAATATCTATTTTTTTTTAAAACTCTTTTAATTTCATTTAAAAATATTGATGGGTCAGATAAATGCTCTATCACTGCTAAACAAATTACTATATCAAATTTTTCTTTTTCAAAACTAAAATTATCTTTCTCAAAATTTAAATCATCTATATCCAAACTAAAATAATTACAATTATTCTTTTCTAAACTTTCTTTCAAAAATTTATCTCCTGAACCAACATCTAAAATATTATATCCAGGTCTTAATTCATCATTGTAAAAATTCTTTAGTAGAAAATTCAAAGTATAAATCTCTCTCTCAGCCAATTTTTGCCTCAAACTAGAATCTGTTTGAATTTTCTTATTTCTTGAATCAAAATATTTTTTAGTGAGATTAATATTATCATTCATATTTTATTTTTGCGTAAATATTTTTTTCTAACATATTTTAATGGTCTAAATCCATCAGATGGATCGGCTCTCCAAGATCTCTCCTTTAACTCAACTTTTGTTGGCTTTTTAATTTTACTTCCATCTATGTCAATATTTTTTCTGAGAGAGCTTATTATTTCAAAAGATTCTTTTGGCAACCAACAATGTCCAATATTAGCTTCATAGCCTTTTCCGTCGATATCAAAATGTAACTCTATATCTTCTGCGCCCCATCGATTTACCGCTCTATTAATAACATTTTTATCTACCGTATGATCTGACCATCCGACTGAACATTTTAATTCCTTTCTTAAAGTTTCAATAGTAGATAGATTGCAATTTCTGAAATTAGCAGGGTAAGATGAAACACAATGAAGAACACTTATTTTTGAATTTTTATTAAATTTTTTTGCAATATTATATGCTCTTTTAACCTCTTTTAAATTTGCCATACCTGTTGATAAGATAATCTTCTTATTTTTATTTGCACATACTTTAATCAAATCTGTCCAAAGAATTTCATATGATGCGATTTTAAAGAAGTCAGCATATTTATTTAATTTATCTACGACCTCAACATAAAAAGGTGTAAAACCAAGCTTAATATTATTTTTTTTACACTCTTTTTTAATCTGATCTAAAAATCTTAAATTAAGCTCCCATTTTTTTCTATTTCGAAGAAATTTTGATTTTTTTAAAATTTCTTTATGAAATAATTTTTCGATTTTAAAAATTTGAAATTTAATTGCATCGAAACCAGATTTTTTCGCAGACTTGATAATTTTTTTGATACGATCCATTGAATTATTATGATTACTTGAAATCTCTGCTATAAAGAAAGGCATATTTTTATCCTTTATGAATAATAAAATTTTGTTATCTGATCTTATTATATTTATATATATATATTTAACTTGAAGAAAGTATATAAAAATAAAAAAAATGCCCACTTATGATAAAAAAACTTTATGGATGATTGCTGGAGGTGACATGCAAATACCGGCAGCATTTTATGCAAAAAAAAAAGGGTATAACCTTATAGTCTCTGATAAAAATCCAAGTGCGCCCTGTAAAAAATATGCAAATAAATTTTTTTGCATAGACATTGTTGATCTTAAAAAAAATGAAATAGTAGAAAAATTTGTTAAAAAAAATTTATCAGGCATTTTTACTATTGGATCTGATGCGCATTATACCTCTAATTATTTTGCTAAAAGAAACAAGCTACATCATACTAATTTAAAAATATCAAAAATTTGTAAAAATAAAAATCTTACTAGAAAATTTTTATATGGTAAATTTCCACAACCTAGAAGTTTTCTTCTTTCTAGTTACAATGAGTACTTAAAAAAAATAAGCAGATTTAATAATGGTTATACTCTCAAGCAATTAAATCTCTCAGGAAGTAAGGGTTTTCATGAATTCAATGCAAATCAGAAACTCCCACAAAAAAAATTCTTAAAATTATTATATTTTAATAAAAAAAATCAAAAAATTTTGATGGAAGAAAAGCTTTTATCTCAAAAGAATAAAATATCTGAAATGTCAGCTGAAACTATATGGCAAGATGGAAAAATAATATATTTCAATTGCGTTGATAGAATTTTTCCTAGAGATGATATAGGTTTAAAAAAACTTCCAAAATTTTTATATTCAAATTATAAACCAGGTTATGAAATTGGCCATATCAATCCATCCTTAAAACCAAAAAAAGAGATACTGAAAGTTAAAAAAATTATGCTCAAGTTGGGAGGTTTTCTTGGATATAAAAAATTAAAAAAATGTCATGTATTAAAAGCAGATATTTTCTTTTCGAAAAGTGGGCCAATTATACTCGAAATGACTCCTAGATTATCTGGTGGCTATGATAGTACTGGTAGTGGAATAGCAAGAGGATTGAAATTGAGTGAAGCAATTATAAGAATTTGTCTCGGAGAAAGATTCAATAAAAAAGAAATTAAGACTTATTTTAAGAGTAATAATAAAAAAGTTTTAGTAATATCAAGATATACAAAAAATAAACGTCTTTTTTATAGCACCACAGGAATAAAAATTAATAATTTATTTAAAAATATAAAAAGAAATATTAAAAAAAATATATTACTAAAAAATAATAAAATCTTTAATCAAAAATTATGAACAATAATTCAATATGTATAATTCCAGCAAGACAAGGTAGCAAAAGAATACCAAAAAAAAATATAATAAAATTTTTTAATAAGCCTCTGATCGCTCATGTGATTGAAAATGCACGAAAAAGTAATTGTTTTCAAAAAATTTATGTATCAACTGACTCACACAAAATCAGGAAAATCTCAGAAAAATATGGTGCAATCGTTCCGTTTTTAAGATCAAAAAAACTTTCTGATGATAAAACTGTTGTTTCTGAAGTAATTAAAGATTTTTTAAAAAAAATTAAAATTAAAAAAAAGTTAACTTTGGTGACTGTAATTTATCCTACTTCTGTGTTTGTCGATAAAAAGTTGATTAAAAAGGCAATAAGTAAAATTTCAAAAAATATAAATTTTGTGTCAACAATTAAAAAATTTCCACACCCTATTCAAAGAGCTTTTATTTTAAAAGATAAAAAGATTAAACCGATAAATAAATCAACTTTTATGATGAGGACGCAAGATCTTAAAACAACATTTTATGATGCTGGTCAAATTTATGTATTTAAAGCAAAAAATTTTTTAAATAATGAAAATTCTTTTAATTCAAATACGAGTTTTATTGAATTAGATGAATTTAAAAGTGTAGATATAGATAATATCGAAGATTTAAAAAATGCAAAAAAAATTTTTAAATTAAAAAAATTTTTTTAGATGAATTTTAAAATTTTCTAATCCGTTTTTTTTTAATTTAATTTTACTTTTTTTTGAGAATAACATAGATTTTTTTTTATCTTTTATTAGGATACTAAGTTTTTTAACAGCTGATTTATAATCTTTTTCAACCATTGATATATTCATCTTTTTTATTTCACTTAATTCCTTCAAATCCTTCTTTTTATTAAGTCCTATAGGAAAACAAACTGTTGGAACTCCACAGCTTAATGACTCGTAAAAACTTACTCCATATAATGTTAATACATATCCAGCATTAAATAGGTACGATTCATAAGATTTTTGATTTTTTAAAACCTTCCATCTATTTGATTCAAAATTAATCTTAGGTTTTTTTGCATATTTACCTTGGACCCAAATTATTTGAAATGTTTTTGGAATATTCATCTCTAAAACTTTTGGCATGTGCTTAGGCAAAAAATTATTATTTGCTGCACCAGTAAGAATAACAATCTTATTATTCATTTTATAAATATGATTGTTTTTTTTTAAGAAAAACTTATCCCATCCATATAAAATATTTTTTTTTCTAAATTTTTTTTCTAAAAAAAATGATGGTATCCAAACAGAATCTAAATAATTGTAATAAATCTTAAGGTTGTCAATACCAATTAAAATATATTTTTCTTCTTTAAGTTTTTTAATCAAACCCAGTAAACTTGGTTTAAGAAAATTTTTTCCTAAATCAAATATAATTATTTGAGGTCTAAAATCTTTGACTCTTTTGTAAATAATTTTTTCAATATTTTTTTTATGATCTTCCAATTTTAATAAGCTAAATCTAATTTCTTTATTTTTGATATAATCTATTAATGTCTTGCAACGAGTTAAGTGACCATAGCCAGTTCTTTGACCTAAAGTGCATACAGTTAAAACTTTCTTACTCATTTAGTTTAAATTTAGCAACTTACAATGGCCATCTATTTGAGGTGTATCCTGAGTCCATTTCAGTCACTCCTCCTGATACGCTATCACAAGCGCCATCAGATAAAAAAGCAATATATTTTGCAGTTTCTTTGTTTGACATCAATTTTTTAAGCGGTGTAATATTTTTTACATTCTTTAATAGCTTTGGATTTGTTTTGGTCGTTTTCATTAGTCCTGATAAATGTCCTAGTCTTATTGAATGTGTAGAAATTTTATATTTACCCCACTCAATACACAGACACTTCATGAGTGTTTCTAAGGCAGACTTTGATATTGCATATGGTACTCTGTTTGGATATGGATGAGTAACCATAATAGAGGATATGACAATACAATTGGCCCCTTTTGCGTTTTTTAAACCTTTAAAAGCAGATCTAAAAAAATTTATTGCACTATTTAAATTTATATCCATCACTTTTTTAAATTCTATAGGCGAAAACTCGTTAAAAGAGCATACCTTGTTAATACCAGCTACATAAATTGCTGTATGAATTTTTTTTGGTAATTTTTTAAATGCATCTTTTGATAGAACATCAGGTCTTTTTTTTGATGTCCAAGTTTGGTCTACATCAAAATTAAGTTTTTTTAATTCTTTACAGATTTCTCTTCCCAAATTGCCAGTGGCACCAATAACAACAGCCTTTTTTTTCAAATTTTTTCCCATCTTTTAAATTTAGCTAAATATGCCCAAATATAACTTACTTTTACATTTGGCAATCCAACAACAGGATGATAGCCCATTGGAATAACGCTAAAAGTTTTGTTTTTTACAATCCATGACTTATCAACTTTTTTAAAATTATGCCAAACTCCTTGCCCTATTTGAACTGCTGAATTTGGTGAGTTTTTTAATAAATAGAAAAAAAATTCCTCAAAACCTCTTTCCAATTTAGTTTCGAATTTATGAGGTAAGCTCGACCAACTACTTAATTTGAGGTGCTGTGTAATACCAAGTCTCAATTTATATTTATTATTTTTTGGATATAAAAAATGAATTACTTTTCTTTTATAATTATCTTTACCTATAATTCTTATTTTAAAATTTTTTTTTGATAACTTGTAAAATTCTTTATCAGAGTCTGTTCTATAGTGAACAGATGAAATTTGTCCATTTTTAATTTTTATTTTTGCCTCTTCATATTTAGTTTTTACTGAATAAACTGATTTTCTATAGTTGGCAGAGATATTCGGCAACTTTAACATAGACAAATAATTATACTATCAATACTGTTTTACAAACAAAAATTTTTTTCAGTGCATAAATCAAGCCAATTGAGCTATTAGTACTGGTCAGCTGCACACATTGCTGCGCTTCCACATCCAGCCTATCAACGTGGTG
>MDTE01005360.1_pt1 | contig 40227 bp, 24 predicted proteins | sample 811231 | NCBI WGS metagenome assembly MDTE01 (sample SAMN05326651, study PRJNA326480) | marine metagenome | isolation source: seawater | place: Indian Ocean: Red Sea | collected 2010
CACGCGTACCGCCACCTCCCCCTTCGGCGCGATTCACCCGTCGACGCTCCGAGACGTCGTCGAGTCGTCCGATCGTTCGATCGAAATCGAAATAGATGCGTCGACGAAACGGAACGGAACGGATGAATGAATGAATGAATGAACGCGCCGCTCTTCCTCGTCGATCGTCTCGCGCGTCCGTCGCTTTCGTCGCGTTCGACTCGACCTCGTTCGCCCTCGCTCGCGCGCGTCGAGTTCCCACGTTCCCGGTCGACGTCGACCGAAAGATTCACCAATCGAATGCATGCATCAATTCATCAATCAATCGCGTCGGGGCTGGATGCATCGCGCGCATGCGGGGGGGGGACTCCGTGGGGAGTCACACACCCCCGATTGAGACCGATCGAGCGCACACACGACAGATGTGAAAGACGGACGGACGGTGCATATATAAAACCACGAATCACCAGGAGTGGTACACCATCGGTCGAAGCCCGCGCGCGCGCGCCCCATCGCGCGCGCGTGACGCCCCGGCGGCGCGACACATCTCGACGACGATGATGGCGTCGACGACGACGATGATGGCGACGATGCGACCGTCGAGATCGATGCGCGCGATGACTGAACGAACGCGCGCGCGACGCGGTGGTGTTCGAGGGCGGCGGTCGACGACGACCGCCGCGGGACGCACCATGTACGATAAGATCATCGAGGACCACAAAGTGCGCGCGCAGGAGGACGGGACGCTGTTGTTGTACATCGATCGACACATGATTCACGAGGTGACGTCGCCGCAGGCGTTCGAGGGATTGCGAGGGGCGGGGCGAAGGGTGAGACGACCGGATAATACGTTGGCGACGGTGGATCATAACGTGCCGACGAGCGACCGGAGCGGGTTCGAGAGCGCGGAGACGTTCATCGAGGAGATGGATTCTCGCGTGCAGGTGTTGCAGTTGGAAGAGAACGTCAAGGAGTTTGGAGTGACGTATTTTGGGATGGATGATAAGCGTCAGGGGATCGTGCACATCATCGGACCGGAACAGGGGTTCACGTTGCCGGGGACGACGGTGGTGTGCGGGGATTCGCACACGGCGACGCACGGGGCGTTCGGTGCTTTGGCGTTCGGTATCGGGACGTCTGAGGTGGAACACGTGCTCGCGACGCAGACTTTGTTGCAAAAGCCGTCCAAGAACATGCGCATCACCATCGACGGTGCGCTCGGTGACGGTGTGACGAGTAAGGATATCATTTTGCACATCATCGGCGTCATCGGCACCGCCGGCGGGAACGGTTCCGTGATTGAATTCGCGGGTGAAGCCATTCGTTCGTTGTCCATGGAGGCGCGCATGAGTATCTGTAACATGGCCATCGAAGGCGGCGCGCGCGCGGGCATGATCGCCCCGGATGAGGTGACGTTTGAATACTTGAAGGGTCGTCCGATGGCGCCGCGCGGCGACACCTGGAACCGCGCCGTCGAGTACTGGCGATCCCTCGCCTCCGACGCGGACTCTTCCTACGATCGCGAGATCGTCATCCCGGCGTCTGACATCGAACCCACCGCGACGTGGGGTACGTCCCCGCAAGACGTCGTCGGCATCTCTGGCGTCGTCCCGGACCCGGCGGATTTCGACGAGGCGCGCGGTAAATCCATGCAACGCGCGCTCGATTACATGGGTCTCACGCCGGGCACGAAGATGCAAGACATCACCGTCGACAAGGTGTTCGTCGGTTCGTGCACCAACGGTCGCATCGAAGACATTCGCGCCGTCGCGGCCGTCGCCAAGGGCAGAAAGGTGGCGGACGGCGTGTACGCCATGGTGGTTCCGGGTTCCGGCATTGTCAAGGAGCAAGCCGAGGCGGAGGGTTTGGATGTCATTTTGAAGGAGGCTGGTTTCGACTGGCGCGAACCGGGGTGCTCGATGTGCCTCGCGATGAACCCGGACAAGCTGTTGCCGGGCGAACGATGCGCGTCCACGTCTAACCGCAACTTTGAGGGTCGCCAAGGTAACGGCGGTCGCACGCACTTGGTGTCTCCGGCGATGGCCGCCGCCGCCGCCGTCACCGGTAAGCTCACCGACGTGCGCACCTTGGGTTCGGGCGCGGGTTTGACCGGCGACGACGCGCCGGGTAAGCTTGAGAGCAAGAACTTCTTGTCCGACGCCTTGGTCGTCGCTCCGGCGCCGACGAAGAAGGACGGCGGCGCCACGGGCGCGGGCGGCATGGCCAAATTCACCACCATGAAGGGCGTCGCCGCGGCGATGGAGTTGCAAAACATCGACACCGACATGATCATCCCGAAGCAATTCTTGAAGACCATCAAGCGCACCGGTCTCGGCGTCTCCGCCTTTTACGAGATGCGTTACGACGAGCAAGGCAACGAACGCCCGGATTTCGTCTTGAACCGCGCGCCGTACCGCGACGCCTCCATCTTGGTCGCTGGTAACAACTTTGGCTGCGGTTCCTCCCGCGAACACGCGCCCTGGGCCATCAACGATTTCGGCATCAAGTGCATCATCTCCACCGCTTTCGCCGACATCTTCTTCAACAACTGTTTCAAGAACGCCATGTTGCCCATCGTTCTCGACGAGCCGACGGTGAACGCCCTCATGGCGGACGCCAACGCCGAGCAAGAGCTCGAGATCGACCTCCCCAACCAAGTCATCATCCGCGCCAACGGTGAGAAAATCCCCTTCGAGGTCGACGCTTTCCGCAAGCACTGCTTGATCAACGGGTTGGACGACATCGGTCTCACCATGCAACAAGACGCCGACATTTCCTCCTTCGAAGCGACGCGCTCCGATCTCTACCCGTGGCTCAACGGCGCCGGCTACGACGCCGCCCAGTCTCCGGCTCGTTGAGGCGGCGCACCGCGCTCTCTCACCGACCGACCGACCGACCCTTCCTCGATTCGTCTAGTCTCGTGCCCACCGCACGCACTCATTTATTACCATCGTATGACTTTTCATTCCGTCTCTCCTCTCCCGCCCCGACCCCCCCTCCGCGTCTGACGAGGCGCTGGGACGGTTGGGCAATCCTCGGATCATCGCCCGTCTCTCGACGTCACACCCGCGCGGTCGCGCGCGCGAACGACGCGAGGACCGAACGCGATGTTTCGCCGACTCGCTCGAACGATGGCGTCGCGCGCGACGCGCGCGTGCGCCGGCGACGCGCGCGCGAAGACGTCCTCCATCGCGTCGTCATCGTCAGCGTCGTGGGCGTGCGCATCGGCGCGCGTCGAACGGTCGAGCGTCGCGCGATCGAGCCTCTGGGCGTCCCGACGGGCGTTTTCGGACGATGTGTGCGCGCGCGTGTGGTATCCGCCCGTGGAGGCGCGCGTGGGCGAAATCGCGCCGCAGTTTGATAGCCCGGCGTGCGTGGACGGCGAGCTCGGACGCGTGCGGTTGAGCGATTACGTCGGCGACGGGAAATATTGCGTCGTCTTCTTCTATCCGTTGGATTTCACGTTCGTGTGTCCGACGGAGATCACGGCGTTTAACGATAGATTGGATGAGTTCAAGGCGCTGAACACGAACGTGATCGCGGTGTCGACGGATAGCGAGTATTCGCACTTGGCGTGGACGATGACGGAACGCGAACGCGGAGGTCTGGGACCGATGCGCATTCCGATCGTCGCGGATAGGACGAAGGAGATCAGCGCCAAGTACGGGGTGTTGCTCGAAGATCGAGGGATCGCGCTTCGTGGATTGTTCATCATCGACGACGAGGGCGTCGTGCAGCAAATCACCATGAATAATTTGCCCGTCGGGCGAAGCGTGGACGAGACGTTGCGTTTGGTGAGGGCTTTCCAGTTCACGGCCGAGCACGGCGAGGTGTGCCCAGCGGGTTGGACCCCGGGAGCGCCGACCATGGTCGGTGATCCGGAGGGATCGAAGGAATATTTCGAGCAACACGCCGGAAAGGCTTCGAACGCCGAAGGCGCCGCCGCGTCGAGCGACTTCGCCGCCAAGCTTCGACCGATCACGTCTCGCGCCGATTTCGAGGCGCTCGTCGCCGGACCCAACCCGGTCGTCGTAGACTTCATGGCCAATTGGTGCGGCAAGTGTCGCCAAATCGCTCCCGAAGTTGACAAGTTGATCGACCAGTACCCGAACGTCGTGTTCGCGAAATTCGACACCGCGCTCGCCGATCTCGCCCCGTTCTCCAAAGAGATGGGAATCGAGGCGATGCCGACGTTCAAGTTTTACAAGCAAGGTCGCGAAGTCAACGAAGTGATCGGATACAAGCCAAAGCTCCTTCGCACGGCGGTGGAGGAGTTTGCGTAAATCGTTCGTCTTACTGTAATCATCCTAGTGCATGCAGCGTGCAGGAGTGCACAGTGCAGTGCGTCTATAAAGTGCTAATCACTTCCCCATCCGTGATTCGAGTGTGCTCCACGACGGGTTTCTCACCGCGCGCACGCGATGTGATGACGTGCGTCCACGTCTGAAACGCGAGCGCGAGTCGTCGTTGCGTCGCGGCGGCGTGCTCGGCCCACGTCGGATCAAAACGCGCCGTTCTCTCTTCATCGCACATCGTGTCGATGAATGTCTTCGTGTCCGCGAGGAACGACGCATCCGTGGCTAAACTAGGTTCTCCTTGAACCATTCTCGCGAATACGAATCTATAGTACGACCACAGCGCCTCGCGACCGGGATGCGCCGCTATGAGCCTTCTCGCCGTCGCCGTCTCCCCGTTGAAAACTTTCGAAATTTCTCCTGGACGCAGCGCCAAATACCGCTCGAGCACGCGCGTTCGGTAGTGCAACACGCAATAATCACTCACGTTTCGCCCAGCGCGCGTCTCGTTTTCGCGCATCTCGTTCGACACCGTCTCGACGTCGTCGGCGACGAGCGTCAACGCCCACGCTCGATGTGACCACGCGGCGTAATTCAATCTTTTCTTCACCACCGCCGCATCGCACGCCTCACACTCGCGACGAAACCACGCGCGTCGAGTCTTTGCGTCCACCGACGCGGACGTTCGCCGCGACGCGAACGCGAGCACCCAACGTCTGTGCGACCACGCGCTCGGCGCCTTTGGAAATCGACTCTGCACCGCCGACGCGAACGCCAATTCATCCGACACCGCATCCCTCGCGTCCTCGATCGACGGCGCACGTATCGACGCGAACCGTCGTTTTCTCGCGTTCCACGCCGTGGCGTGATCCCCGTTCGCGCACAGCGCCGTCGCCGTCGCGTCGAACGTCGCCTCCGCCTCCGCCTCCGCCGGCGACGACGTCGACGTCTCCCCACCCCTCGCGCGCGACCGCGCCATCACCACCGCCGAAGCGTCCCGCACCGCGCGCACGCTCTCCAGCGTCATCGCCACGGACCCCTCGCACGCGTAAAACCGCGTCGGCATCGTCGACGCGTTCACCGGCGCGTCTCGTTCCCACGACGGTCCGAACAGCGCTTCCGGGGACACATCGCGCGCGTATTCAATCTCGCGCACCTCCCGCGCGCCTCCCGCGTCGCGCAGACGCAACAGACGATCGAGCTCTCGCGCGACGGCGTCGTCGTCTCGATCGCCATCGTCGTCCGCACCGCCGACGCCGGGCGAGCCCATCTCTGACGGTTGCGCGTCAGAGTGCGCCGCGGGATGGGCGCCCTCGCGCGCGTCGCCCTCGTCGCCCTCGCGTGCGTCGCGCGCGCGCGAGGCGTCGCGAGTGACCTCGCCGTGCGCGATTTCGCCGCCGTCGGCGACGCGTGGCGGTTTCAGGGCGCGGCGTCGAACGCGTCGACGAGCGATGCCGTGTCGACCGAGGTGCTGCGAATCACGCCCGCGCGCGCCAACGCGGCGGGGAGCGCGTTCGCGGCGACGAAACAGCTCGTCGTGGGTGGATTTGTCGCGGATTTTGCGTTCACCGTGGCGTCGCCGCCGGACGTGGAGATTCCGTGCGAAGGGGTGGATCATCAACCGGCGACGTGTTCGCGGCGAGGCGGCGACGGGTTCGCGTTCGTCGTACAAAATTCGGACGAGCGCGCCCTGGGAGGCGGTGGTGGGGAGTTAGGGTACGGTGGCATCCCGAACGCCGTCGCCGTGGAGTTCGACACGTATCACGACGCGCACTCGATGGATCCGTATCACAATCACGTGGCGGTGATGACGCGAGGCGCCAAGGCGCCGGCGTTGGCGTCGCACACGGCGTCTCTGGGATCGACGGTCGACGTGCCGAATTTATCGGACGGTGAGCGTCACTTCGTGCGGGTGACGTATAATCCGAATTTCGTCGTCGAGGACGTCGCGCACAAGAGCTTCAAGAGCGGTTCGTACCTTCTCGACGTGATGCGAGACTACGAGCACGGCTTGGGCTCGCTCAAAGTCTTCGTCGACGACGTCTCCACGCCCGCGCTCACCGTCCCCATCAATTTCGACGCGTTTCTCGATCTCGATAACGGTCGAGCGTGGGTCGGTTTCACCGCCTCCACCGGTCGTTCGATGCAAAACCACGACGTGTGGTCGCTCACGTTTCGCGAGCGACTCGACGGCGGTCTCAATCCCGCGCCGACGACGTAGCGCGCGTCAAAACGCGCGGGCGACGAATTAGAACGTAGATCATCCTTTTATGTAGTCATTTGATGCCACCGAAACCGTCGCTCGCGCCGCACCGAGCGCGCCTTTGACTTTCTTTGACCCCGCGCCGCGCCGCGCGCCGTTCGGCGCGTCCACCCACGTGTCCATCGCATTCGACGCGAGATCGCATTCTCCGGCGCGCGACCGCCTCGATCGCGTCTCATCGTCGACCGCGCGCGTCCAAGAGAAGAAAGAGGATGAAACTCTTCGCTTTCCTCGTCGCGTTGGCCTCCGTCGCCGTCGCGGGCGCGGATGCGAGCGCGTTTTTGGCGACGGATAAAAACTTTGATTCCGCCGTGATGAACTCCGGGAAACACGTCTTCGTGAAGTACCTCGCGCCTTGGTGCGCGCGCGACGCGACGCGACGCGACGCGAAGCGACGCGACGTGAACGCGCGAACGGTCGCGTGGCGCGTCCAGGGCGGCGCGACGACGCGGGAATGAATGAATGAATGAATGAAAGATGATCTTCGATCGTCGATCGTCGATCATCTTCGATTACCATCCATCGATCGCGTCTCGCGCGCGAACGAGGGCCGAATCGACCGACTGGTGCGAGCGAAAAGACTGACGCGTGTGATGTATCGTCTCGTGTTCGATCGCGCGTCGCAGGTGAGGCCACTGTAAGTCGATGAAACCAGCGTGGGATCGACTCGGTGCGGATTACAAGGAGAGCGCGAGCGTCATGATCGTCGACGTGGATTGCACGGCCGAGGGTAGCGGTACGTGCCAAAAGGTTGGTGTGCAAGGGTACCCGACCATTAAGTATTACCCGGCGGGTGATAAGAAGGGTAAGGATTATCAAGGTGGACGCGATTACGATTCGTTGAAGTCTTTCGTCGTCAAGACGTTGGACAAGCCGGTGTGCGACGCCGCGACGAAGAAGGGCTGCGCGAAGAATGAGATTGAATTCTTGAAGAAGATGGACGGTAAGTCTAAGGCTGAACTCAAGAAGGAGTTGAAGGAAAAGCAAGCCGAATTCGACACCATCAAGAAGGAAATCAAGACGGTGACGAAGGAGTTCAACGCCAAGACGCAAGCGATGAAGAAGCGCCAAGCCGTCATTCAACGCGGCAACAAGCTCCTCAACGATCTCATCAAGGCGAGCGACAAGTCCGAACTCTAACTTTGTGATGTCCTCGTTACATTCGTAGCGCGAGAACGTGCGTAGTTTTTACGTCGGAAACCCGTGACGTCGCATCTCGCAGATCGTATCTCTACGATTGAGACGCGACTGATTTCCTCGACGGACGAACGCCGACGCACGCGCTTCGCGGTGATGTAATGCGAATTAATACACGATACTTGAAACAAACAATGTGTTTATTATCATTAAAGCTCAAATCGCGCAATCTAGTTATATGTTGGCTAAACCAGACGATCTAATGTACGGGAAGAATTCACAAGTTGTCAGATTCATCCTCAGAGTCTTGCGCGTGAATGTCGAACACTTCTCTGACAATCTTCGGGCCGTTGGACAAGCAAATGCCTTGGCGATCAGCGGTGACAAGAATGGTATCGTCCTCGTTGAAGACGCCTCGGAGCATGGCGTTGGCCAACGGTTGGATGAGCTCGCGCTGAATCGCGCGGCGCACCGGACGCGCGCCGTACGCCGGATCGTAGCCTTGGCGAGCCAAGTGTTCGATGGCGCTTCTGTCCAAGGAGAGGTTCATGCGCTGGTTGTCGATGCGCTCAGATAACTTCTTCGTTTGGAGCTGCACGATCTCTTCAATTTGAGCGTGCGTCAACGGTTCGAACACGATGAACTCGTCGAGACGGTTGACAAACTCCGGTCGGAAGTGAGAGCGCACGTGCTGCATGACGGCATCCTTCACGTTCACCTTGTTGCGACGCTTGTTGGCGTACGAGATTTCGTCGGAACCCAAGTTGGACGTCATGATGATCAAACAGTTGCGGAAGGAGACGTTGCGGCCTTGCGTATCCGTGACGTGACCCTCGTCGAGAAGTTGCAAGAGGACGTTGAAGACGTCGACGTGCGCCTTTTCAATTTCATCGAACAACACCACAGAGTACGGCTTTTGTCGAACCGCATCCGTCAACATACCACCCTCGTCGTAGCCCACGTAGCCCGGCGGTGCCCCGATGAGACGCGCGACGGAGTGCTTCTCCATGTATTCGCTCATGTCGAGACGCACCAACGCGGTGTCAGAGTTGAACAAATAGTTCGCCAAAGCCTTGGCGAGCTCCGTCTTACCGACACCGGTCGGACCGAGGAACATAAAGGATGCGACCGGTCCGTTGGGATCGGCGAGATCCGCGCGGGATCGTTGCACCGCCTCGGCCACGGACGTCACCGCCGCCTCCTGGCCTATCACGCGTTGGTGAAGTTCAGCCTCGAGTTGGAGCAACTTGGCTTTTTCGCTCGAGACGAGCTTGGCGACCGGCACGCCCGTCCATCGGCTCACCACAGCGGCGACGTCACCGTCCGTGACTTCTTCGCGCATCATCGAACCACCATCCTTCAGCTCGATGACCGAGCTCTCGGCCTTGTTGAGCTCGTCCTGCGCGATTTGAAGCTGCGCCTCGAGCTTCTTCAATTCCGCTTCGGCGCGGCCGAGCTCACCAGCGAGCACCGAACCGGCTTCGGCTTGAGATGCTTGCGCAATCTTCATCTTGGCGTTTTGAACCTTACGCTTGATGAAAGAGTTGTTTGCGTAGGCGCGACGGTACTCATCTTGGATTTGTCTCTCGTTGTCAAACTTCTTTTGAAGCTCCTTGCGCGACTTCTTTTCGATGGAAAGCGATTGCGCAATCTTCTGCAACTCTGCAGCGGCTACGTTCGACGTGCCAGCCTTGGCCAATTCACCCGCGTTCTTTCTCAAGAGCTGATCGCGCTCCTTTTGGAGCTGCGTGATTTTACGATCCGCCATGTCCAAGCCGTCGGGCTTGTTCGTCTTCATCATGCGCACCGCAGCGGCGGCCTCGTCGAGTAAATCGATCGCCTTATCCGGCAATTGACGGCCCGAAACGTAACGCGCGGAGAGCTGCGCCGCGGCCAAGACGGCACCCTCGCTGATGGCGATGTTGTGGTGCTGTTCGTAGCGCGGGCGCAAACCTCGTAAAATACTCACCGTGTCGTCGACATTCGGTTCCTCCACCGGCACTTGCTGGAAGCGTCGCTCGAGCGCGGCGTCTTGTTCGATCGTCTTCTTAAACTTGTCCGCCGACGTCGCGCCGACGCATCGAAGCAAACCACGACCGAGCGCAGGCTTGAGAATCGCCGCGCCGTTGTTGTTCATCGGCGGCGCCGGGCAGAGATTGTGAATGTCGTCGATGAACAACACAACCGGACCCTTCGCGGACGCGTCGACAACTTCCTGCACGATGATGGTCAAGCGTTCTTCAAACTCGCCCGGCATCTGGCAACCGGCGCCGACGGCGCCCAAATCCACCTCCAAAAGTTTGGCGCCTCGCAACGCCTGCGGCACGTCGTTGTTCACGATGCGCTGCGCCAAACCCTCCACGATGGCTGTCTTCCCGACCCCAGACTGTCCAAGCAACACCGGGTTGTTCTTCGTTCGTCGGCACAAGATGTGAATCAATCGACGCACTTCCTCCTCCCGTCCGACGAGCGGATCGAGAAGCCCTCTTTTCGCCTCGTCGGTGACGTCGGTGCAAAAGCGCTCCAACGCGCTCAACTCCTCCTCCTCGGGATTACCCCCACCGTTCTGTTGCTGTTGCATCTGCTGCATCTGTTGTTGCATCTGTCGCATCATCGCGATCTGCGCGTCCTCTCTCGCGCTCGCCGCGGTCGGCTTATCTTCCGCGGCGAACACGTTCGCGCATCCCTGCGCGCGTTCGAGGGAAACGTCGCCGTCGGGTCAGTCGCTCGTTCACTCCTCCTCCACCCCATCCTCGCGCTCCCCATCCATTCACCCGACCCCCGCGCGCCATCGACGCAATCCCACGACACCTCACGACACGCGAACGCGTCCGATCGCGCCCACGCGCGCGCCGCGCGTCTCCCCGCGCGCCGCGTCCCCGCGCGCCGCCGACCCCCGTTCCCGCGAGACGCGCGTCGCGTCGCCCGTCCACCACTTCCGATCCACGCGACGTCCGCGCGCGCATCCACGCTTCACACCGCTCCCTCCGCGCCCCCCCCATCGCTCCCTCGCGCGATCCCGTCCGCGTCGTCGTCTCATCGCGTCGTCCCATCGCGTCGCGGTCGCACCGTGAGCGCGCTCGCGATCGCGTTCCGAATCGCGCGCTGTCGCACGGCGAGCATCGCCACCGCGGTCCCGGCGGCGACGGCGATGACCGCTCTGTGCATCGCGTCGTCCCGCGAGGCCGTTCGCACCGCGGCCAACATGTCGAGGGCGTCGAGCGGCGACGTCTCGCGCGCGCGCGCGCGTCGGGACGGGACGGCGGCGGCGGCGCGAGGGGGGACTCGGTGGGGAGTCATCACCCGTGGTGGGTGTCTCGTCGTACTGTGGTGTGTGTGGAGGGTATTCGTGGAGAGTGGATGAGACCGCGCCGCGTCGTGGGTACGCACGCCCTGTGGTGTGTGTAGAGAGTATCTGTGTGTGTGTTCCGAAAGTCCGAACTAAACGCCCGCACGGTGCGCGTCGTCGCGCGCGCCGGGCGCGACCGCGCGGGAGTGACCGACGGCGACGGCGACGGCGACGGCGACGGCGACGAGGCGGTGGGACGGGATGGACGCCGACGGTGGGTTGCACACGCCGTCGAATCCGCGCGCGCGGAATGGGGCTCGGACGGGGTCTGGGTCGGCGCGCGAGGTGGAACCGGTGATGGGTGGACCGGCGACCGTTGGTGGTGACGGCGCGAGGGAGGGCGCGAACGGCGCGCGCGAGGGAGACGGCGCGTTCGGAGACGATGGCAGCGAATCGGACGATGATCCGTTCATCGCGCAGTTGTCGCAGATCGCGCACGAACCGCTGTGGGTGCACGTGGGAGAGGAGAACACGGGGGCGACGGCGCAGAGCGCCGGACGACGGAGTCGAGGGAAGACGTTCAACGATCCCGTGCACGGACACATGTACTTTAATCCGAAAATTTGTGACGTCATCGATACGCCGCAGATGCAGCGGTTGCGGGATCTGAAGCAGTTGGGAACGTCGTATTTCGTGTTTCCGGGAGCGGCGCACAATAGGTTTGAGCACTCGCTCGGGACGTGTCACCTGGCGAACACGGTGTTCGAGGCGATTCGGCGGAGCTCGCCGGGGCTCGGGCTGACGGTGGAGGATAAACTGTGTGTGTCGTTGGCGGGGTTGTGCCACGATTTCGGTCACGGGCCGTTCAGTCACGTGTTCGATAACGAATTTTTGCCGGTGCGTCACGGTTGGGATCCAAAGGAGCCGGCGCCGTGGAATCACGAACGCATGGGCGCGGACATGTTCGAGTGGTGCTTAGAGGATAATTACATTGATTTAGAACCACAAGTCGTGAAGCGAGTGCGCGATTACATCACGAGCAACGAAGAGAGGGTCACGGAGAAACGGTATCTATTCGATATCATCGCCAATAAACAAAACGGCGTCGACGTCGACAAGTTTGAATATCTCCTGCGCGATTCGTTCCAAGCGGGCGTTCGCATGAGCGTGGACACGATGCGCTTGACGTCACACATGAAGGTCATCGACGACCGAATCTGCTTCAAGTCGAGCGAGGCGAATAATATTTACGCGTTGTTTCATTCTCGAGCGTCGATGCACCAGAGCGTGTACACGCACAAAAAGGCGAAAGCCGTGGAATACATGGTCGTCGACGCGTTGGTCGAAGCGGACGCGGCGTGGAACAGCCGGATCAGTAACTCAATCTGGAACGTGAAAGAATTCATCAAGATGGATGACACGCTTCTCAAGCAGATTGAATATTGCGACGATCCGGGCTTGGCCAAGGCGCGAGACATCGTTCGTAAAATCCGGCGACGCGAACTGTATCGGTTCGTCAACGAATACACCGTGCCCGAAGAGCGGGTGGTGAATTTCAAACCGGTTGAAGCGAAAGATATCACCGCGTGCCAGGGCGATAACAACATTCCCGGAGGTTTGAAGCCGGACGACATCATCGTCCAGTGTCTGAAGATCGATTACGGACAGCGCCACCGAAATCCCGTGGACAACGTCAAGTTTTTCCATTACTGGGACGACCAGACCACGTGTAGAATCTCCAAGGAACAAGTCAGTTCGCTGTTGCCGAGAACATTCATGCAGCGCATCGTGCGCGTCTACAGCAGACGACGAGAACCCGAGTACGTCGAGGCGGTGGCGCAGGCGTTCTCAAATTTCCAACGACGCAAACTCGGCAAAGAACAACAAATCACCCCCGTCAAGCGACAACGCTACTCCGATGATTCATGACGACGCGCGCGCGCCATTTTGCACCAATATTAGTCTTCTAATGATTCATACTCACCGCATTCGTTTCATGTTCGACGAGACGCCGCGCAACCGCACAGCTCGACGCGCATGGACGCGGACGCCGACCCACTTCGGCTCGGCATGGCCGGCGACGCCGGCGACGCCTCGGCGCACGTCTCGGCTTTCACCGTGCTGGTGCTCACGACCGCGATGGCGTGCGCATCCGCGCTCGGCGCCGTGCCGTACATCGTCAGGCGCAAACGGGCGTTACCGAAATCGTTCGGTTCGCTCGCCAACGCGTGCGCGTGCGGCGTCATGCTCGCCGCGTCGTTCGATCTCATACACGAGGGACAATCGTCCGGCCCAATGAGCGTCGCCGTCGGCGTCGTCGTCGGCTCGACGCTCATCGCCAAGGCGCAGACGTGGCTCGATGCTCGAGGGGAGGGGCTCACGTTTCTCGAACTTCGCGGCGCCGACGCGCGAAAGTCGCTCATGATCGTCGGTATCATGGCGGCGCACGCGTTCGGTGAGGGGTGTGGGGTGGGGGTGTCGTTCAGCGGCGAGAGTGGACACAAACAGGGGCGTTTGGTCACGCTCGCCATCGGTGCGCACAACATTCCCGAAGGTTTAGCGGTGGCCAACGTGTTGGCGAGCAAAGGCGTCGAGCCGTGGCAGTGCGCGTGGTGGTGTGTCGCGACGAGTTTGCCGCAGCCGTTACTCGCGCTGCCGGCGTTTCTGTTTGTCGAGATGTTTCAACCGCTCTTGCCGTTTTCGCTCGGTTTCGCGGCGGGGTGCATGGTGTGGATCGTGTTCGCGGAGCTCTTACCGGACGCGCTCGCCGACGCCACGGATCCTAAGAACGTGGCGACGACGGTGACCCTGAGCGCTGGGGCGTTGGAGGTGTTCAGAATGCTCATGGAAGGTTTGGAGAGGTACGGCGGCGACGTCGCAAAGGAAAATTTGGGAGATCCGTCGAGCACCGTCGACGTGGGATTAGCGGCGAGCGTGTACGCACCGGTCGGCGTGTTGGCGCTCACGCACGTGTTCCCGACGGTGGCGTCGGTTTCATCCGTGGGCTCGTCCACGGGCATGGGTGCTGCGGTGAGCACGGCGGGAATGAGCGCGGTGCTCAGATTGTTGTGGGCACTCTGGCGAGGCGCGCAGGGTGGCTTCGTTTTCGTCATACTGGGTGGAATCACGAGCGTCGTGGGCTCGACTCTGGCGAAGCGTCTCGTGCACGGGTATCCAGGTTTGAAGGACATGCGGCCGTGGAGCGATATAGACGACGACGACGTTCATGACGTCGACATAGAGGGACGAGTTGCGACGAGGAAGTACGGCAACGTATTCTTCACAAAGGAATCCATCCTCGCGCTCTTAGCGGCCTCGCTTTTCGCGATCGCCGACGGCGCGCACGCGACCGCGGCTGTGACTTCAAACTCATGGTACGCGCTCCTGCCGGCGCTCATGCGCGCCTTCATTCGCGTGTGCGCCTTCGTGTTGATTGTTTCGTCATCCGATCGCCGACCGTACGTCATTCTAGGAGTCGGTTTCATCGGTGTGTGCTTCGTCGCGTCGGCGAGTATCCTCGGCGTAAATCACTCGTCGAGTGGAACGTGTATCTTTTATGACGCGCTGGCGGCCGGTGTGACCCTCATGCTCGTGCACGCGCTCAAACCATTCATAGTCTTTTCGATGATGACGAAATCTTCGGAACTCGTCGCCGGAATCACGTTGGGCGCGGCGGTGACGATGATATTCGCCATCTCGTCGTGGGCGATGTGTGCGGGCACGGCGTGGTGTGATATTTCATCGTAGTAATCGCGAGCAGCCTAGTACTGTACATTTACATTTGTAAAAAGTCGAGCTATAGTCTAGAATAAGAGGTTCGTCGTGCAGTTCACCGCATCAAAGATCAATCGTTTGGTCATCGGCGCGTACTGACCCGTGATGATTTTAATAAGCTCTTGGCTTGCGATACCGCCAAGAACAGCACCGACGGCGTGTAACTGCGAGTTGCCGTAACGTGCGACTTCGTACGCGACGTCGTCGATGAGCTTTTCGTGCGCGCCGTCCACGGCGGCGCCGCTCGCCGCGAACCATTCCTCCATCAACGCTCGCACGGTTTCCCCGTCTCGACGGACGAGTTCGTTCACGTCACCACCGACGCACGCGGCGCCGTCGTACACGCCGGGACTTCTTCCGTGAAGCGTGGTGAACTTGTCCGCCGCGCGCAAGGCGGCGAAAATACACACGGACATGGTTTTCGTCGAATCGGCGAGCGCGGCGTTGACCAAATCGGACGTACCGAAAGCGGGCGACGGAAACAATTCCGCCTCCATCGGTCGCCACGTCATGAATTTCACGTTTCGACAGTTCTTGCAAAACGTCTTCGCGTCTTCCCACGCGATGCGTTCGGACGGTTGCGCCACACCGACGGATTTCGCGAGCGCGACGGCGCTCTCCCACACGCGCCTCGCGTCGCGTTCCGCCTTTTCAGAGTACAATCGCTGAAGCTCGACGTAGGATTCCGTGGTGCTCGTCATGTCCGGAATGCTTCCCTCCAACGGTAAACATCCCTCGCTCTCCACGAACTCGCGCAACCCGGCGGCGAGAAACCAAAACTTGTCGCTCTCTTCGGACACCGCGCGCGCGCGCTCGTGACTGATAATCTCCCGCACGTCATCCGTCACCGCCCCCGTGTCCGTCCACGCGTACCGAACGTTCGCCAACGCCTCGTCGAAATTCTCCTCGTCCATACCTCGACGCGCGGACGTCAACGCGTCCTTCACCGCTCGACGATCCCTCGTCCCGCACGCCGCCATCGCGTGCGCCAAGAGCGCGACAAACGGTACGTGCTTAAACGATCCCCCGTCCAAACGATCCAAATCGCTCGTCTTCATCTCCACGTACGACCGCAACTCATCCCACGGCGTCACCAATCGCAAATCTCGCATCATCGATCCCTCCGGCGCGACGTTTTCCGTCGCCCATCGCTCGCCCGCGCACGCGCGACACTCGCCGAATAATCCCCGCGCGCGCGTCACCACCAACGGTGTTCGCCCGCCCTCGCACGCCCGCTCGAGCGCGCGCGCGTCGGCGTCGCTCAACGCATCGCTTCCCGCGATCACGGCGTCAAAGCTCGCGAAATACGCGCTCGACGCGTTCGCCGCCGCCGCGACGGATTCGACGCGCGCCTCGCCCGAGACGTCTGGATTCAACTCGGCGAGCGCTCTCGCGCACGCCTCGGCGAGCGTCTCCTCTCGACGCTCGACGTCATCACACGAGATCTCGAACAGTTCTCCCGCGCGCGCGTGACTCCACGGCGCGTCGTCGACGAGCGTGAAGGTTTTAATCCCACCCAGGATGAGATTCTTCAGCGCCTCGCACGTCGCCGGCGTGACGCCGAGCGCGCACACGGACGCGCGCTCGAGACGCGATTGCCCGACTTCCCCCCACAGGCGCACCTGCCGGTCGTACCGCTCGTCGCGCGCGCGCGGTGGCGGCGTCATGGCGCGAGACGGCGAGTGTCGTCAAAACGCGCCGATGACGACGTCGACGTCGACGCGCGCGCGCGCGGCGTCGCACCGCGAGACGACGAGACGATCGAGGATGACGTCTTCGACGAGACGCGCGACGAGAGAGGGCGCGACGAGGGCGTCGCGAGGTGCGAGCGCGCGCGATGGGTGCGTGACGTGTGCCGGGACGAACGACGCGAAGGACGCGGTCGATGCGCGCGAGGACATCGCGCGCGAAGAGGCGCGACGACGCACGCTCGGTGCGTCCGTCGCGACCGTCGCCGCGGCGTCCATCCTCGCGTCCGCGACGCCGGTGGAGGCCATCACGGAGAATCAGATGTTGTTTCTCGAGGCGTGGCGCGCCGTGGACAAGGCGTACGTCGATAAGACGTTCAACGGTGTTAATTGGTTTAGACTGCGCGAGACGGAGCTCAAGAATGGAGATTTAGACGATACCGACGAGACGTACGCGTCGATTCGAGCGATGTTGAAGCGATTGGACGATCCGTTTACGCAGTTTTTGGAACCGGAAAAGTACTCGAGCGTCACCGAGCGCACGATGAAGGCGGACGTGAGCGGCGTGGGCATCGAGATGGGATTCGGGGACGATAAGTCAGTGGTCGTCGTCGCGCCGACGCCGGGTGGACCGTCGGCGGAGGCTGGCGTCGCGGCGAAGGATAGAATTGTGGCCGTCGACGGCGCGCCGACGGCCGGGAAGAGTTTATACGAAATCGCCGACGAGTTATCCGGTCCGCAAGGGAGCAAGGTCACGCTCACGATCGATCGCGATGGGAAGAAGCGAGATATCGACGTAAAGAGACGTCGGTACACTGTCGTTCCGGTGACGTCGACGACGTGTGACGTGGCGGGTGATAAAAAGATTGGGTACGTGAAATTGTCGGCGTTTAATCAAGTCTCCGGGGCGAAGACCAAGGAGGCGCTCAAGGCGCTCAAGGCGGACGGCGTGGATTCTTTCGTCTTAGATTTGAGAGACAACGTCGGCGGTTTATTCCCGGGCGCGTTGGAGATCGCCAGAGCGCTCATGAACGAGGGTACCATCGTGTACATCGCCGACTCGAACGGCGAACGCGACGTCTTCGAGGCGGATCGCACCGCGCTCGACGCCGACACTCCTCTCCGCGTCCTCGTCAACAAGGGCACCGCCAGCGCGTCCGAGGTGCTCAGTGGCGCCCTTCAGGACAACAGACGCGCCGTCATCCTCGGCGAACAAACCTTCGGTAAAGGTTTGATTCAGACGCTCGTCCCGCTCTCCGACGGTTCCGCCGTGAGCGTCACCGTCGCCCAATACCGCACGCCGAACGGCACCGACATCAACAAGATCGGCATCACCCCGGATGAACCCTTACCCAAAGACGCCTCCGGCGCCGACGTCGTGCCGTCCAACGCCGCCGACTTTTGCGCGTACGCCCGCGAATCCCCCGACATTTTCTTGTAGAGTCGCTCCTCGAGCGCCGGCTTTGAAAATGTGTCCCCGCACACGCGCGCGCGCGTCGCGATGGCGTCTCGAGCGGCGAGACGATTGATGCGCGCGGCGTCGACGTCAGCGCGCGTCGCGTCGTCGTCCTCGCGCCCGGACGTCGTCGTCGCGTCGGCGTCGGCGTCGACATCGTGTGTCCCCGAGAGACGGTGCTCGGAGAGAACCTTCGCATCTTCGGCGACGCGGGACGTCTCGACGGTGCGTAAGCTGTACAAGGGTCCGCAGATGAAGACATTTCGAGCGCTCGTGCGGTTTAAACTCGCGCAGTTGGCGGCGATCGGTGGGTTGGCGACGCCGTGGCTCGCCGTCGGCGCGGGCGAGGACGTCTCCGCCGTCGCGATGGCGGCGGCGGTGGGTGCGGGATTGGGAAGTGCGGCGTGCAGCGGAGCGATTCAGTACTACGCGTCTCGATACGTCGGCGAGTTGGCGCTCTTGGACGATGGACGGACGTTGCGCGTGAGTACGATGGATTTTTGGGGCAACCGCGTGGACGAGACGTACGACGTCGCGAGCAGGATTTCGCCGCCGCTCAAGGGACTGTCTCGAGACGCCCTCGAGGAGATGGCGAGCAGAATGTTCATCCCGTTGGACGTGTACGGCGCTCGGCAGTACGTGCTCTCGATTCGGCACGGGGACCTCGTCGACGCGGACGCGCTGTTCGACGTGCTATCCGACGGCGAGTACGCGAAAAAAATTCAGGCGGCGCGTTCGAGCGCCGACGCGTCGTGACTCGACGCACGTAGCGCGCCTCACGCATCATATTAATAGTCAATCACTAGCCAGCGTTGATTTCGACGCGCGCACGCGCGTGTGCGCCTCGCTCGCTCGCCGCCGGCGCGCGTCACAGCGAGCCGCGCATGCGAGCCGCCGCCGTCGCCGCGCTCGCTCGTCGCGCGTCTCGTCCGGCGTTTCCGATGCGACGCGCGCTCGCCGCGCGCGCGACCGCGGACGCGACCGCATCGTCCTCGCACGCGTGTTGCTCGCGGTGTCGAGGCGAGGGCGCGACGTTTTCATTCTCGCGAGCGCAGAAAAAGCGTCGGCGCGTGGAAAACGCCACGCATCGCGAGAAACCGGAGAAGCGCACCGAGTGCGCCGAGTGCGGAGGCTCCGGTGTCGTTCCCGGCGCGCCCGAGCGCTCATCCGAGGGACCGGGCGTGGCGATCGTCGGTGGCGGCGTCGGCGGCGCCGCGCTCGCGTTGGCGTTGACGCAGCGAGGCGTTCGCGCCGTCGTCTACGAACGCGACGCGAGCTTCGAGGCGAGAAAGCAAGGGTACGGGCTGACGATGCAAAAGTACAGCGGCGGTGTCGCGCTTCGTTCGCTCGGATTGACGCTCAGAGGGGTGGGGAGCGACGCGCACGTGAGTCTGGACTCGAGCGGTCGCGTGTTGGGACTGTACGGGCACAGCGCGCGAGAGGAGGCGAGCGATGCGAGCGCGACGGACGCGACGGTCTCGGAGGCGGCGAGCGACGAAAAGCGCAACGTACACCTGCCGAGACAAAAGTTGCGGCAATCACTGCTCGATGCGCTCGAGCCCGGAACGGTGAAGTGGGGCAAGCGTCTGGAGAGATACGAAGAGTCCGACGACGGCGTCACGTTGATGTTCGAAGACGGCACGACTGAGGAGGCGGGGATCCTCGTCGGGGCGGATGGAATATTTTCGCGCGTGCGCGCGCAAAAGTTGGGGGACGAGCCGCTGTCGTACCTGGGCGTGCTCGTCGTCTTGGGGATTTGTCGAGGCGTCGACCACGCGTTGTGTCGAAACAAAGTGTTTCAGGTGGTGGATGGCGAGAACAGAATGTACGCGATGCCGTTCACGGCGTCGGCGGATGGCGATGGGTGTATTCCGCCGTTTGAGGGCGTCGAGCGCGTCGAGACGGCGGATGACGAGCCCGGAGCGATGATGTGGCAGTTGTCGTTTCCAGTCGCGGAGAGCGAGGCGCGAGCGCTCGCGGAGGATCCCGTTCGTTTGCGCGAAGAAGCGATGCGACGATGCGGAGACTGGCCCGAACCCGTGGCTCAGTTATTGACGCAAACCAGAGAGGATTGCATGGCGGGGTATCCCGCGTACGATCGCGACATAACGCCGGCGAGTACGCTGCGCGGAGAGGAGTCATCCCTCGTGACGCTCATCGGCGACGCGGCGCATCCCATGTCGCCGTTCAAGGGACAAGGCGCGAATCAAGCGCTATTGGATGCGGTACAGCTCGCACGGTGCATAGTTCGAACGCCGCGGTATTTATTACCTGGACAACGCCGTCACGGGTGCGCGTTTCCGTTTGAAAACACGCACGAGGCGCTCGCCGAGGCGGAACGTCTGATGCTGTCTCGCGCGAGAGGAAAAGTAGAAAAATCACGCGCGGCGGCGAAATATTTACACTCCCAAGCAGCACTTGCGGAGGGGAATTGTGTGCGCGCGCACGCCGCTGAGGCGGCGGAGACGGGGGTGAGGGAAGAATAATAAATGTAGTATCGATAACGATTAATAGAAGTCGGATACCTTCCTTTACGCCGACTTTTTGCTTTGTCGGCCCATTTTGTACAAGTACGCGAACATGTCCCGAGTGATGGGAAGGAGACCAAAGTACCCACCGTAACCGGTGTACGTGACGCCAGCCTTTTCGCACTCTTCCTTAATGATGGGAACCATCTTCGGGTACAAGTTGTGCGCGCAACCCGGGAACAAGTGGTGCTCGATTTGCAAATTCAACCCGCCGGAGAAAAAGCTCCAGAAGCCGTTGCCCCAGGACGCGGAAGTTTCGACTTGCCACGCGCCCCAGTCATTCTTCGTAGATTTGCTCAGATTGATTGGGGTCAACGCCTCCAAGTTGTGACTGACGATGAAAAACCAGCACAGGACGAACGAACCGAACGCACCGTACGCGATGAACGGCACGATGGCGTTCGCAAACCCGTGCAAGTAGGCCGGTACGCCGAGCAACAAGCTAAAATGCAAAAACTTTCCGAGAACGTACAGCGCGACTTCGAGCTTCATGAGGCCCTTGTACTCGACGCCCGGAGACGCCTTATCCACTAAAATATTTTGCGCGTCGCCAAACTGCGCGGCGAGCCACAACATCGGCCACATCAGCGGCGCGTAGAACGCTTGGTAGCGATGGAACCACTTCAACTCCTGGGACGGGTCCAAACGAAGAAGCGGCAGCGCGGTGTACACGTCTTGATCGAGGTCCGCGTCGTTGCAATACGAGTGGTGGCTCACCATGTGATGATACCTCCACTCCACCGAGCTCTTCCCGATGGCGACGTCGTTCCCGAGCCATCCCCAAAACTGATTCCAAAACCCACTCTTCGCCAATCCACCGTGGTTCGCCGTGTGTTGCAATCCGGTGCCGCTCCAGTACCCGGCGAGTCCCAACAGGCACCCCGTCGCCACCGTCGGCGTCTTCCAATAGACTCCCAACGCGAACGCGAAGAACGCCAACACCGCCCCGGCGTCCAAAACGCACCCGCCTCGTCCGTGCGGCTCGCGTCCTCGCGTCGTCTTCAACGGTTCGACGATTTCTTTACGAACGCGCCCCTGTATCTTTCGGTACAAATCCGAGTCGAGCGGTTTCGGAAACGTCTCCTCGGGCCCGAACGCCCCCGCCGCGCCCTCCACCACGGGAAGCGTCTTCAGGTACTTCTGCACCACCTCCGGACGAAGGTGATGACTCTCCACCAGGATGGTGGCGTCTCTCCCCACGCACAGCGATAGCAATTGCGCACCACCCGGATGACGGCTGGCGAAATCCGTGACGTCGTACACGACGCCGCGAATGCGCGTGTACTTGCGCTCGGGATCGAGCGCGGCGACGGTGTTCGCTCTCATCGGCGTCTCGCGAGGGGGCGTCGTCGCGCGCGCGCGCGATCGAGTCGTCGGCATGACGAACGCGCGAGGTGATGTGTGGGTTCATCTTGTTTTTTCCTCGGCGAGACGACGAGATTCTCGCCGCGAGAAAGAGCTCGAGTGATGCGTTTCGTGTGTGATGATCATGACAATTGAGCGCGTATCGGTGCGTACGAAATCGTGGGACATCGACCGGCGGACGCTCACGCGGCGTTGGCGATGACGTCGGCGAGCCACGGCGAGTGCGCGGCGTCGGATTTGAGCTCGGACGCGAGCTGGCGCGCGCGCGCCACCGCTTCGGCGGGACTCATGCGCTCGAGCGGCACGGCGGCGAAGTCGGAGAGGAATTGTCGCGCGCGAACGACGCCGCGCGCCATGTCGTCGGAGATGTCGCCCGAGCGAGGACGCTTGGCGTCGGGCGCGTCGAGGTCGGCGACGGCGCGCTCGGCGCCGGCTTTGCTGAAATCCTCGAGTTCCTCCGCCTTGGCGCGAGCGATTTTGAGCACTTCCTCAGGGAATCGAGCGAACTCGGCGCAGTGAATGCCGAACGATTGATCGCACGCGCCCGGTTTGATTTGGTACAACATGGTGAGCTTGCGACTCTCTTGGTCGATGAGCGCCTCGACGTGAAAGTTGGCGACGCCGCTCGGACCGGTGAGCGCGGTGAGCTCGTGAAAGTGCGTCGCGAACAGACACGGCGCCTGAATCTCGTTGACGACGTGTTCGCTGATGGCCCACGCGAGACCGAATCCGTCGTACGTGCTCGTGCCCCGACCGAGTTCGTCGATGATGACAAGACTGGCCGGCGTCGCCGCCTTGAGAATGGCCGCCGTCTCGAGCATCTCCGCCATGAAGGTTGAGATGCCGCGCAGTTGACAATCACCGGCTCCGACGCGCGCGAAGATGGCGTCGCGAACGGCGATCTCGGCGGCATCACATGGGACGAAACTGCCGACTTGCGCCAGCAACACGCACACGCCGACTTGGCGAATGAACGTACTCTTCCCGCCCATGTTTGGGCCGGTGATGATTTGAAACCACGACTCGCCCTTGTTCATCGAACACGTGTTGGCGATGAAACGCACGTTGTCCTGCGCTTCGACGTTCGGGTGTCGAGAATTCTCGAGATTAATCGTGTTCGACGTCTTCTCGCGCATGGTTGGACGCACGAAAGGCACAGGGGCGCTCACGGCGACCTCGGCGAAGGACACGAGGACGTCAATCTCCGCCGTCAACGCCGAGACGCCCAGAAACACGTCGGAGAAGGATGACGCGACGTCGACGACTCGCTCGACGAGATGACGCTGCTTGGACTCATAACTGCGATCGAGGGCGACGCGCTGCTCGGAGAGTCCCCGGAGCTTCTTGTTCGTAAACTTCGTGCCGTCCTTCTTTGCCTCCAAAATTTGATAACTCACGCTCAATTTTTTACGAACCGAAGTTTCGTCCTTCTTCGTCAATCGCATGAACCAGCCGTGCATGTTGTTGTGCTCTAACTTTAGCTGCTTGTCGCGCTCCATTCCTAAATCATCACTCGCGTCGGCGAACGCTCCGCGAATCTCGTCTTCGAGGGCATCCTTTTGCTTTTGCAATTCGCCGAGTTCGGCGTCGTACGAGGCACAAATGACGTACTCGTCGGGAATCTTGCTCAAATCTACCGCGGCTTCCAACAGCGCCTCGAATCGCCCGAGGCGATCCTGGTTGCAACATCTTCTCAATTCTTCGGCGTATTTCGTTCGAATGTATTCCGCATACTCACCCTCGCATCGTTCGAGCGCGGCGGCCAAGGTCGGCATGGCAGCGCTCGCCTGATACAATCGGCACAAATCCATCAGCGTCGCCTTGCGACGCTCGAGTTTGCGAGTGATGCGCTCGATGTCGGGGAGTGAACGCAGGTGCGCGCTTCGAAGTGCGTCGCGCACTTCGGCGTTGTTGACGAATTCGTTCACGACGTCGTGTCGGGTGTTAATCTCCGCGACGTCGACGAGCGGTTGCTTTAACCATCGCGATAACAATCGTCGTCCCATCGCGGTTCGACATTTGTTCAACAAACCGTACAGACTGAAGTTACTCGGTCCGTCCGAGCGTTCGGGTAGGACGTTCAGGGCGCGAAGGGCGGAGGAATCGAGGCGCATGTAGCGACCGGTGTCATACATGCTCAGCGAACACCGACCGTGATTGGCGCTGTCGGCTAGCATTTCGCTGAATCGAAGGACCGCCGCGAGACACGCCGCGGCGTGTTGCTGATCGATCACCGCGCGGTGCGTCTCCACGTTTCCACGTAAGAGGCGACCGAGATCGCTCTCCAAGTCTTGCACGTCGTAATCGCGCGATGGGCGCTCCGTGGCGAGCGCGCCGCATCGTGCCACAACGTCTCGCAATCGGCGACCCTCCGGAGACTCTGAGTTTTCCTTGAGCACCACGCATTCTTTCGCGCCAATCTGACACAACACGCTCTCGAGCGTGCAATACTGTTCATCATCGACGAACGCACACGCTCCGAGCTCTCGCGTCGTCGCGTTCGCGTACGCCACACCCACGTTGCCGTTCACCACTCGCACCGCGCACACCACCGCCGCGTCGGACATTTCATTCGAACGAAACAACTCCTCCTCAAACGCCTGTAACTTACCGGGACTCGCCGTCTTCACGCACGTCCACGTACCGCTCGGTTTCATCTCTTCGTACACCTCCACGCGCGCGCCTTCGCCCTCCACCAAGAGCTCGCGAAGCGCGGTTTCGAACATCGATCGGTTCAGCGTCACCGCCGGCAACGCGTTATCGCCCGAGCCTAAATATCGAATCACGCTCGTCGTCTGCGTAAACGCGTCGCGCGCGCGTCGGGGCATTTTTTCGTCAGTCGTCTCACACGTTTTTACGACGCACTCACCGTCGTATCGACGCCGATCTCGCTCTCGCCGAGTCGACAGCTCGATGTCAAAGTTTAAACGCATCCACCCTCCTCGCGCCCCTGTCGCGCGCGTCGCGCGCATCGCGCCCTCTCACCGCGCGCGCGAGAGAGCACAAAAATAACGCATCGCGTACCTTGTAAAACGTCCGCGCGATGTACACGGCGTCGTCACCGTGCGCGCTCATGAATTCCTTTCGATCGAAAAATCGAACGACGCGCGTCGTCGTCGTCGCGTCGCCCTCGCCTCGCGAGCCATCCTTCTCGTCCACGAGCGCTCGGTAAAAGCGCACAAACTTCCGAGACGACGCGTCGTCGAGCGCGAGCTCCTCGGTGGGTTTCGCCGGCGCGGCCATGACGCGCGCGAGGCGACGACTGACGACAGTCGGTGCCTCGATCGACGATTCGATGCCCGCGCCTCTCGAGGCGGCGCTGCTCGACGGCGAGCGAGCGAGCGACGAAGGTGACGCGTGCGCGTCTTGACCGGTCGCTCGGCGACGCGGCGACGACGGGGGTGAGACGACGCGAGACGACGACGAGAGTTTTGATTCCGAATCGGACGTCGACGAATACGTCTCCATGCGCGCGCGACGACGATCGAAGGGCGGTGCGAACGCGGCGGTGATCAATCTCATCGCGATCCTCGCGTCCGCGCCGTCGCTGATCGGGGCGTGATGTTGGCCGTTGCTCGTGGCGTCTCTGTTCGGAGGCGCGGCGAGCGCGGCGTCGAAACGCGCGAGTCACCTCGCGTCGCTGATGGTGAACGCGAGCGCGAGCGGGGTGATCGCGATCTTGACGCACAGAAACGCAAAGTATCGCGACGTCGAGGGAACGTTTTGGGAGCGACGCGGGCCGACGGTGTTGACGGTCGCGAGCGTGCCGTTGGTGAGCGCGGACCCGTTGCGACACGTCTTGCAGGATCGAGGCGCGTGGGGAGCGTCGAGCGCGATGTACCGCGAGGGATGCCCGCACGGGGACGTGCGGTGTCTCAGCGCCGTTGGGTGGACGTTTTTATTGTTCACGTACGCCGGGTTCGCGTGCATGATTTTCGGTTCGCTGTGGAGCGCGGACGCGTTGGGGAAACTGAGTCGCGAGTGGAGACGAAGAACGCGTGGAGACGGTGACGGCGCGGTGTGAACGAACCGAGGTGGTAGCGAACGAGGGGATTGACGTCGTGGATGTGCGCGCGCACATCGTCGTGACGCGTCTCGCGCGCAAGTCGGTCGATCCGACGGTGCGAACGCCGATGTAACCGACGGCTCCTCTCGTTCATGCATGTTGTTGTATGTATCATAATCGAGCTACGTGTTCTAATGCGTGATGCGTGCGTCATCAATCCTAAGTACCGTTCTTCTAAGATCGTCGACGTTTTTCGGGTGGCGTCGCGTCGACGAATTCATCGCCGTGGGCCCAATCGTCCTCTTCTTCCACGGCGACGCGCGCCGCCACGTGCTGTCCCCAAGGACGGTTCGGAGCGGCCGCGTCGGCGCCACCGGCGTCGATTTGCGACTCATCTTCGCTATCCGGAACCGCGCTCCAAGGTTGACTTCCCAAGGGAGCGTTGGAGAGCGGCGCGGGCTCGGCCTGACGCGGCGGCGGCGGCGCGGCTTCGACGGGCGGCGCCGATCGCTCTTGCGACGGTGGTTGTTGTCCCGGATCCACCGCCGGCGGATCCGGTGGAAGCATCGACGCCAACACGAGTTCCGCTTCGAAATCGACGCGCTGCGGCGTCACGTCTTGCGTCGGCTGAATCGAACTCGCGAACGCGTCTCGATGATGAAACGCCTTGTAATCCGCCGTCGGCTTCACGAGCACGGGCGCGCCGGCTTGCGCGCAATATATCGCCACGTCCACGTCTGAGCCCTCGCACAGATGCACTGCGCTCCGTAAATCCTTCAAGTTCACCGTCACATCCACGCTCGAACCACCGGCGTTTCTATAAAACAAAATCGTCTCGTCGTCGCGTCGCAACGAAATGCTCGTCTGCAACGCCTGACTCAAACCACCGGACGGATTCGTGTAACTCGACAGCGTCACCACCTTGGCCTCGCGCGCGTCACCCACGCTTCCATTCACCGCGCTCTCCACTCCGAACGTCAGCGTCACGTCCTCCTTGGCCGCGCTCGCGAAGTGCGCCAACAACGCGTTCATCGTCTTCGCCCTCGCCACCAATTTCACCGGCATCTCCTCCGCCTCAATATCGGCGTCCAACTGCTCCGCGTCCGTCACCTCGTACATTTCATACGTTCTCGTCGTCCCTTTCGCCGCGCTCGTCGTCCGCACGCGCACGCGAGACGTCGTCTCGTCCAAACTGAGCGCGCACCCGTCCGACCTCGCGTGCGACCGCAGCGACGCCAACGCGTGCTTGGCCAACACGCACGTCTGCGCGCGTCCACCCACGCCGCGCACATCGAACGCATCGAACGCGTCTCGCGCGATGCGCACGCGCGCGAACGCCGATCGCGCCGCGTTGACGGATTTCAGCGACAGGCTGGATGCGCTGGAGGATGGTCCGTCCGCGCGCGCATCCATGAGAATCTCCGGTCCGACGCGCGCGAGAAAGGCGACGGAGCGGTAAAAGGCGCGCAGGGAACCACCGCTGATGTCAACCTCCATCTCGTTCGACGACGCTCCGGCGACGAGGCGATCGGGCGGCGGTGTGCGCGGCGCGCGCGCGCGGGCAACTGTCGCGCGGATTCAAATCGCACGACGTCACACGACGTCGACGCGCGCGTCGCGAGCGAGCGCGCGAGCGCGGATCGCGCGGTGAGAGACGAGTGAGATGTCGAAGGCGAGGGAGCTCAAATCTCGCGCGCTCGAGGGCGCGGCGCGCGTCAAGGCGCGCGCACAAGATGTGGCGAAACGCGTGCGATCCATCGACGCGCGCGCGAGCGTCGACGCCGCCAAGGCGGGCGTCGATCGCGCGGTTCGCGCGGTGAAATCGGTCGATGCGACCGCGATGGCGCGAAACGCCGCGCGCGCGGTGCGGGCGCGCGTGGACGTGGACGTGGACGCGTCGGCGGTGATGTGGTTGGCGACGGCGTGCGTCGTCGCCAGAGCGTGTACGGGCGTCGACGCGCGCGCGTGCGCCGTGCTGTCGATGGCGTCTCGAGTCGTCGTCAGGCGCACCGTCGTGGGCACGCACGAGGCGTTGATGTTCGTCGATCGATTTCTCGCGACGTTTGCGAAGAATTTAGCGCTTCGCGCGGCGGCGCTCGCGGCGGGCTCGCGCGAGGCGGCGGCGGCGGGACGCGTGCTTCTCTTCGCTCGAGGCGCGGAGAGCGCGCTCGAGGTCAAAGCGGTGCTCGTGACGGTGTTGATGGCGTTCTTGGTGCGCGTGATTCGCGCGGTGACGACGCGGAAGGCATCGTCGCGCGAGGTGAAGGTTGTTCTCGTCACCGGCGGGAGCGGCGGATTGGGCGCCGAGTTGCTCTCCGGTATTCGCGCGGCGTTCCCGGGCGCGGTCGTGTACGGGACGTCGCGTAAGGGATGTGCCGCGAAGGACGCGTCGAACGAAACCGAAGATAGCGGTATCGGCGGTTTTTTCGGGTTCGTCGCGTCGCCGGCGACGAAACTTTTACAGAGAACCGCGAGTCAAAAAAATGTGAGAAAACTCACCGAAGCCGCCGGCGCGGAACCTCTCGGAGCGACGATCGAAGGCGGTGAGGTCGTGTCGCATCCTCTGCTCAAGATGGACGTCACGGATGAAGAATCCATCAAGGAGTGCGTGGACGCCATCGTCCGACGTCACGGTAAAATCGACGTGCTCATCAACAACGCCGGCGTGTGTCTGGCGTCGTGGGCCAAGCAGACGCCGCGCGCGGACGCCGATTCCATCATGCAGACGAACTTCCTCGGCGTCGTGAACGTCATCAACCACGCGATGCCGCACCTCGCGAAGGGTGCGAACGTGATCAACATCGGTTCGATCGCGGGACGCATCGGGATTCCGTATCAATCGCTGTACAGCGCGTCCAAGGCTGCGTTGATGGTGTACACGGACGCGCTTCGAATGGAGACCAAGAGTTCGGGCGTTCACGTGAGCTTGATCGAGCCGGGAGACTTACAACCGGGCATGGCGAGCGTATCTAAGGCTGAAGGGTTCGATCGCGATCCCGTCGCCGTTCGCGCCGAACGAATCATGCGCGAAGAGGAAGCCGCCGGCACGAAGCCCGCCGTCGTCGTGAAGACGGTGGTCAAGGCGATCAAATCTCGCGCGCCGAGGAATCGATACTTGGTCGGCCCCGACTCGTGGCTCGTCGAGACTCTCAGTCGCGTGTGTTCGTACTCGGCGAAAGAGTACTTTCTCGCATCGCATTACAGAATTCCTCCGCGGGACAGGGCTTGGATTCGCGTGTAACTTTATTAAATAATGTCAGCGCAGCGCCTAGTTGTTGTCCCCGCTAAGAACCTCCGCTTTCTCGGCTAAGAATTTCGGCACCTTTTTGCTCTTTTGTCGGCGAACCATCCCCGGCTTGATCGTCTTGCGAAGCTTGGACATGGCGAGCTTGTTGAGCTCGGCTTCGGAGAGCTGCGGCGTCAAGCCGACGTCGCCCGCTTGGCCTCCGAGCTGACCGCTCATTTGTTGCATTTTCGCGCGCATGCTCCCAAACATCATGATGAGCTGTGCTAAGTCCGCCTCGGTGCGACCGCTACCCTTGACTATGCGATTGCGACGAGATTCTGCAGTCGTGCTCGCGACGAGCATGTCCGGATACTGACGCTCCTCCTTGGTCATCGAGTTGATCAAGCTCTTCGCGATCACCATGCTCTTCTCCGCGTTTTCCATATCCTCTTCGCTCAGCTTGGCGGTCCCGGGCATCATCTGCATGATTTGTTTCATGCTCCCCATGTTGTTCATCATCTCCAATTGCCCGACGAAATCGTTGAAGTCAAACGTCGCGCTCATGATTTTCTCCTTGATTTTTTCAGCCTCCTCCTCAGCCACCTCCGCCTGCACCTTTTCGACGAGGCTGACGATGTCGCCCATGCCGAGAATGCGGCTCGTCATCCGTTCCGGATAAAAGGGTTCGAGCGCGTCCATCTTCTCCCCGACACCGGTGAACTTGATGGGTTTCCCCGAGACTTCTCGAACGCTCAGCGCGGCGCCGCCTCGCGTGTCGCCGTCCATCTTGGTGAGAATGGCCCCCGTAATCTCGACGGCTTCGTTAAACGACGCCGTGAGCGTCGCCGCCTCTTGACCGGTCATCGCGTCGACGACGAGCAACGTCTCATCCGCCCGCGTAGACGCCTTGGTCGCCTTGAGCTCACCCATGAGCTTTTCGTCGATGTTCAATCGACCCGCCGTGTCCACGATGACGACGTCCACGTCCTCCTCCTTGGCCTTTTTCACGCCGAGCGCCGCCACCTCGGGCGGATTCCCGTCGACGCCCATATCAAACACCGGCACATCGATCTGCGTTCCCAGCGTCTTCAACTGATCGATGGCCGCCGGTCGATACACGTCCGTGGCGACGAGCAGCACCGTCTTCCCTTGCTTGCGCAGCGCCAACGCCAGCTTCCCGCACGCCGTCGTCTTCCCGACCCCTTGCAAACCCGCCATCAAAATCACCGTCGGCTCTCCATCCTCGCGAAAATTAATCTCACTCGCCCCGACTCCGCCCATGAGCGCGCACAACTCATCCGCCACGCACTTCACCAACATCTGCCCCGGCTCGACCCCTTTCGTCACCTTGGTCCCCGCGACTTTATCTTCGCACCGCTTGATAAACCTCCTGACGACGGGTAACGACACGTCCGCCTCGAGCAGCGCTCGACGAACATCCTTCAGCGGCGCCTTGACGTTTTCCGCGTTCAATTCCTTCTCCCCGCTCAATCGCGCCCACGCCTTATCCAATTTCTCGGACATCCCCGCGAACGCGTCCGCGACGGGCGCGACGACGCGCCCGCGCGGCGGCGCCCGTCTCCGCGCGCGTCCCCGCGCGTCCAACCCCGCGCGCGCGCCCCCGTCCCCACGCATCACCTCCCGCGACGTCATCACCCCTCCTCCGCGTCGTCGACGACATCCACCGACATCGGACGAACACGACGCCCGCATCGTCGGCGTCACCGCGCGCGAGACCCCACCCGTCATCGCGACGTGATGATGCCCTCGGTCACCGCTTCGTTCGTCCCTTTCCCTTTCGTCCTCGTCACCGTCGACGCGCTCGACGTCCGGTCACGCACGCACGAACGCACGCTCGCGCCGACTCCGTCGCTCTGACGATCGCGTCCTCGCGCGTCTCGCTCTGACGAAGGCACGACCGCGCGCGCGCGCGCGACGACGTGGGTGGGTTTTCTCACCCATTCGCGCGCGACGGGGAACCCTCGCGCGGGGATTCGGGGGTCACGACTCATCGATGACCACCACTGTCCGATCGAGTCCGATCGCGGTCGATCGAGTCCGATCGAGTCTGGATCGACATCGATCGAGTCCGATCGAGTCCGATCGAGTCCGATCGATCGAGTCTGGATCGAGTCCGATGAAGTCTGATCGAGTCCGATCGATCGAGTCTGGATCGACATCGATCGAGTTCGATCGACATCGATCGATCGAGGGACTTCGTCGATCGAGTCTGGATCGACATCGATCGACATCGATCGATCGAGTCTGGATCGACATCGATCGACATCGATCGATCGAACTCGATCGACGACGCATCGCGTCGCGTCGGCGTCGGCGGCGCGGCGAGGATTGACGACGCCGAGGATCGACGACGACGCGATGATGGACGATGAGGACGGTGAGGGGGTGGTGGAGGCGATCGAGACGTTGGCGTCGCGGGACGTGGACGCGGACGGCGTCGCGAGAGGTGCGTGGAACGCGCGCGAGGGTGGGGTGACGCGATGTCGGCGAGCGGTTAGAGGGACGAGGGATGAGGGAACGAACGAGCGATGCGCGAGGGATAAGTGACTGACGATGACGAACCGAACGCGCGCGCGTGTGAATAGCCATCGTGAAGTTGCGGCGGGAGATGATGCGGTCGCGCGCGCGCGCGAGGTTTGTGCGAAAGGTGCGAGACGCTCAAGACGCGCGCGCGCGAGACGAGAGAGAGAGAGAGAGAGAGGGCCGACGAGTGGATGGATGAGAGGACTGACGAGCGAACGAACGCGTCGGTATCGATGGTGACGCGTTTCGTAGGAATATTTGATGCGATCGCCAGACTTTGAGGATGTGTTGACGATTTGGGATTCGTATCACGCGAATCACGCGCAAAAAGTGTGCGCGCCGTTATTGGCGCTGTGCGCGACGATGATGACGACGGGACGAGACTCGGGCGAGGAGGAGGAGGAGGATGGATGGGAGGAGGAGACGACGAGGGATAGATTGGCGTTGGATTCGCTCGCGCGCGCCATCATGACGAGACGCATACGTCACGTGTACAGTCACTTGGGAAGCGGGATTCGCGCGCGCGTGAACGCGGCGTTGATGGTTTTAGCGGCGACGGCGCGGCGCGGGCGGAAGAGTGCGGCGGAATTGTTTAGAACGTTTGATTTCACGCTCGCTGCGTTACCGAAGATCGCGGCGCCGCCGCGCGAGTTTCATGGGAAGGAGGGCGGCGCGTCGACAAAGCGGAGACGAGAACCGAGGGACGTCCTCGCCGGGAGCACACGACGGGCGTTTTGTGAGTTTGTGCTCTCGTTCTTCGCCGTCAAGGACAATGCGCTGTTGAGACCGGTGTTGGCGCAGCGCGTGTTGTTCGGAAACGTCGCGCGGTTCGCGGCGGGTGATGATTACGAGATGCAGCGTAGAATTTTGCGAGTCGTCGTGGACGACGTGATATCAGACGGAAGCGCCGTCCCGGCGAGACTTCGAGCGGCGCTGTTCGGAGACGTGACTTTAGAACAACTCGCCACGATGGCGGGACAGAGCGAGGACGAAACATCCCCGGCGGGACAGGTGGCATCGATGGCGACGAACGTGCTCGTGCGTCTGTTCACGGACCCCGCGCACGGACTCGTGCAAGAAAAATCCGCCGCCACGTCGAAGAAGTGCGCCTCCGTCGTCAGGCTGTTACAAAAGCTTCGTCCGATCGAGTGCGACGCTCATTTGAAGATTTTGCTCACGTCGTGCGAAAAGCATCCCGCGTTGGCGACGATGTATTTGCCGGGAGCCAGGTACGCGCTCGAACCTCGTCTGTCGGCACATTGGCTCGCGAGCGCGAGCGTCCTCGGACGCATCGCCGTCGCCGCGGGGAGAGACGCGAGCTCGTGCGCGGCCGCCGCGCGTTTGGACGGTATCACCGCGATCGGCGAGAGCGAAGGGTCGACGTACGTCCGAGCGGTCATCCCACCGGGCGTGACGAAGAGCGCGCTGTCGAAGGGGTTAGCGCACGCGTCGCCGATTATTCGACACGCATCCTTGTGTCTCCTTGTGAACGTCGTTCGTGCGGTGCGCGGCAGATTGGCCCATCTGAACGCCGCCATCAAAGACGCGACAGAGGCTGGGAAGGATCGTGTATGGCGTCTCGAGGAGTTAGCGTCGTACGCGAGGCTCGCCGCGGTGACGTTTTTACCCGAGGCGCAATCCATCGTGGCGGCGTACGCGGCGTGTAAAGCGACGTCAGGCGAGGGAAAGGATGCCGCGTTGCTCGCGCGGTGCCACGCGCTCGATGCCTTGGCGACGCTCATAGGTGCGGTACCGGAAATGCTTCTCGACGCAAAGGTGGATCTGCACAAGCTCTTACCCGCCAACGATCCCACGAGTTTACCGCCACCGGAGCTCGCCGCCGTCGTCAACGTCTTGTGCGCGTCGAGAGGTTTATCGATCGAAGACATGGACGCCGACGACGATGATTTGGACGTCTCGACGCACGATTCAGGCGTTAATCAGGGCCACCTCCTCTCCGCATTGCGCGTGGTCATGTTCGCGACGTCGGCCGAGGCGCGGTCGGCGGCGAGACGTCTGGCGAGACGGTACTTGGCCACGTCCGGCGCGTTGGACGGTCGCGCATCCGAGGCCGAGGTGTGGATCGATAAACTCACGTTGTTCAACGCGCCCGGCTTTGAGTTCCCTCGAGACGTGCTCATGTATTGCACTGAGTTTTTAGCCGAGGCGACGACGACGGCGGCGCGTCGACGATTTAAGCACGACGCGACGATTCGCGACGAATTAAAAGCGAAACACGACCGACGACCTCGGCGCTATTCCGTGCCGGAACTCACGGAGGAACACGTGGAGTTGGCGACGGCGTCGGTGAGCGCGCTCGCGGTGACGGTGGCGGAGAGCGTCGGCAAGGTGATGAAGAGCGCGAAACGGTCTCCCGACTTCAAATCCGCCGTCGCCTCGTACGCGGCGGCGACGCTCACGCGCTTGGTGCAGACGTGTTTCGATCCGTGGGCGCTCGCCGCGTGCGTCAGAGAGCGCCTCGGCGACGGCGGCGAGCACGAGGACGAGGGCGGACATCCAATCGTGGATTCGCTTCGAGACTTTATGAATCAATGTCTCGACGACGTCGTCACGATGCCGTCGACGAAGCGCGAGCGCGACGGCCTTGACGACCTCAACCTCACCCTCGACCGATTGGCCTCGCTCTCACCGACCGAACGAGGCGCGGCGTTATTTTCGTACCACGCGCGCGCGTCCGACGCGGACCTGACGCGCGGCGACGCCGTCGCCGTCTCCATGTACGGCTCGAGCGCGCGTCGCGGCGACGAAGACCGAGACGTCGCGACAAAGACGTCGCTCCTCGACGGTTTAGACGTCGTCTCCGTCGTCACCGCGTGCGCGTGCGGACCTTCCGGATTGGCGAGCGACGACATCGCTCGCGCCGCCGTCGCGCGTGAATTCTGCGCGCGCGCCGTCGCGACGTGTCCGACGCGACTCGTCGTCCCCGCGACGCGCGCCGTCGTGTTTTGGTGCAAGCAAAGTCTCGCGCGAGGCGACGCGGCGACGGCGAGACGCGCGCTCTCATTGGCGCACGCCGCGCTCAACCGCGCGCGCGCGGAGGCGTCTCGAGACGTTTTACGCGAGACGCGACGCGCGTTGTTCGCGCCCGCGGCGCTGTACGTCGTATACGACGACGAGACGTGCGACGCCGTCGCGCGCGTCGCGGCGAGCGCCATCGCGGCGGGACGCGGCGGAACACGGCGGGACGACGACGACGAAGAAGAAGGAGAAGAAGAAGAAGAGACGCTCTACGCGCCGTACGTCCGGCTCGCCGTCGAACGCGCGCGCGCGGCGATCGAATCTCGCGACGTGTCGGCCGAAGCGAACGTGGACGTCTCGCTCCTCGCGTTGGCGACGAACGACGAAAAGGACGCGTTGATGCGAGCGAGCGAAGACGCCGAGACGTTCGCCCTCGCCGTCAAAATCGCCTCCGTCGTCGCGGCGGCGGCGTCGGCGAGCGCGTCGACGCGCGCGCGCGCGGTTCGTCTCGCCGTTCGAATCGCGTTGAACGACACCGTGAGCGACGCCATCGTCGCCGACGCGTGTGCGGTGGCGTCGCGAGCGGTGACGCTCGGCGCGAACGAGCGCGTCATCGACGGGACGACGCCGGATTTCGCCGCCGTTCCCGAGGCGTTGCCCTTGGTCCGGCGCGCCGTCGAAAATCCGCGCGCGACGCGACTCGTGGCGTTGGCGTCGGATTTCGTCGCGCGTTCGGACGCGCTCGCGGTGACGTTCGTCGCCGCGGTGACCGAGAGACGACCCTCGAGGGGCGCACTCGCGGCGTTGTTACCTCTGGCGCGAAGCGCGTTGCGATGGGACGCCCTCTACGCGTCGTCGACGGCGGCGTCTCGCGCGCTCGCCGAAGAGTATCGCGATCTCTTGATGGACGCGTGTTTCTTCGACGACGGCGACGAGTCGTTGAAGGATGCGGTCGAGACGCGGGCGGTGGACGCGTTGGCGTCGTGCGTGAAAATCGCGCCGCTCGCCGCCGACGATTCCAGACGGGACGCGTTGGCGACGCGCGCCATGCCGCCGACGGGATGGAACGTCGATCGAGAGGGCGCGCGCGCGCGCGTCGCCGTCGATGTGTTTCTCGGGAGCGATGAACCGACGCACCGCGTGATGCTGGCGACGTCGCTCTTGCGCACGCTCGCGGCGACGACGACGCCGACGGCGACCGGGACGCGAGACGTCTCGACGGAGAAGCGGCTCGCGGAATCCCTGACGCGCGCGCTCGAGGATGTCGTCGCGATGGACGCGCGGACATCGTCCGTCGACGCGAATGCGCTCGACTCGCTCGTCCGAGCGGCGGAGGAATTCACGACGCAATCCGTGACGCACAAGTTTCGCGCGCACCGACGATTCGCCGTCGTCGGCGAGACGTGCGCGGCGCTGGAGACGCTTCAAACGTCGAAATTCGAGATGAAATCGTTCGCCGAGCGCACGATGACGCGAATCGTCACGCACCCACTCTTCGAACGCGCCATCGTGGACGCGCGCGGGGACCCAGAATCGGCGCTTCCGTCCACGGTCGAAGAGATGTCGTCGGCGGTGAAATCCGTCGTCGAGGTGGCGACGGACGCGTCGATGGAGCGCCGCGCGGAAGAACGCTCGAACGCGAGCGCGCTCAAACTCGAAATTTTACGCGCGCTGCGAACGTTGTGGAGGATGCAACACGCCGATGGCGCGAACGCGTCGAGAACGTGTCGCGCGTGGCGCGCGCAGAGCGTCAGCGCGCTCGTGACTGTCGCCGCGGGATACGGGGCGACGATGAGCGAAACCGACCGTCTCGCGCACGCGTTCATGCTCGACGTCGACGCGAGCACGGGCGGGGGCGCGCTTCGCTCGCTCGCGTATCTGTGGGGAGAATCCGTCACGCACTTTGTTCGAGCCACCGTCTCGGTGCGACGACACGAAAACGAAGATTACGACGTCGGCGACGTCTTGTATTCGGACCCGTCGCCCGCGCTCGTGGCGGCGGCTATTCGAGAGGGATCGCCGCCGGACGCGCGACGCGCGGCGGCCACCGCGTCTCGATATCCGATCCATCTCACGACGCCGATGACTGAGGTGAGTTTCCGAGATAGCGAGGACGAGTGCGTGACGTACGGGTACGATCCGTCGTGGACGCTTCCGTTTACGCTGCGCGCGCTTCGAACCGACGCGCTCGAGCCTCGAGAAGCCATCGCGTGGGGATTGGTGTCTCTCGCCGCCGCCGCGCTCTCGTCGCGCGATGAGAACACGAGAAAGATCGCATGCGCGATATTGGCCACGGTGGACGAGCGCGTGCGCGATCCGTTGGTGTCGTTCAGGGAGCGCGCGCAAGTCGTCGCGTGTCTGAGCGCCATGCGCAACGCCGTGACGACGCCGGCGATTCGGTGGTCTTCCCCGAGCGCGATGCTCGCCGCAGAGTGTCTGATGTCGTGCCTGTATCCAGAGACGGAGACGTTCTTGCCGCTTCAGAGACAATTGAATAAGCGCGCGGCGCTCGATCTCGACGGTTTGCCCATGTTTTTGCCGATGCTCAACAGCGGCGACGCCGAGGCGCGACATCACAGACTCTGGATCCTTCGCCTCCTGCGCGCGTCGCTCAAGGATGACGTCGACGCCACCATTTTTCGGAAGAATTTCGCACTCGAGGTCATCATGAGTCATCACACGACGACGCTCGCCGAGCCGTTCGTGCGCTTTTTGATGCTCGATCTCGTCGCTCGCGCGTGCGAGCTCGCGCCCGCCGCGCGACCTCTCGTCGAGGGCGGCGGTCTCATCGCGTGGTTAGCCTCCGTCGCGCGCACGGTGTGCACTCCCGACAAGTGTGGTATTCGTTCCAACGACAACACCGCACTGAGGGTGGCGACGGCGAAGGCTGCGACCAAGGCGCTCGTGACGTTGATTCGGCATAAGGGGTCAATTTACTTGGGACCGACGGGCACGGCGGCGGATTACCTGTCGGCATTACAGACCATTCGCGCGGCAATCCTCAGCGACGACGGCGTTGATGGCGAAGGGAACGCGTTGAAACTCTCGCGCGGAGACATCGCCGCGAGACAAGCGGCTTTGGGACCGTACTTGAAGCTCCACGCGGAGCTCGCGGCGAGACTTCGCAGACGCCTCGCCGAAGTCGCCGATCCGGTGGAAATCGCTAATCTCTGTCGCGCCGTCGATCGCGTGCCGGACGCGCGCAAACTTCGCGGCGATATGTTTGACGTCATCGTCACGTCGGAGGGTGGCGGTCAGTACGCGAGACGATGCACTCGGGAAACGCGCGGCGCGTTGGCCAACGCGGTGACGCGCTCGGCGGCGTGGGCCGCCGCGCACGCCGCGGACGTGTCCGTCCGAGTGTCCGTGCGCGCGGGTCAGGGGGCGTTTGAGAAGACCGCGCGATGGTGCGCGAGCGCGCTCGCAAACGGGGAAGGCGCCTTCGTGAACGCGCTTTTGTGCACGCCCGGGTGCGGCGGCGCGTCGCGATTCGCAGCGTTGATGGCGCGTTGCGAACAATCCTCCGGAGACGAGGCGAGACGCGCTCTACGTCTCCCGATCATCGCGGCGCAGTTTTACATCGTGCGCGCCACGCACGCGCGCGATATAAATGACGCGAACACGCTGTCGGAGACGGACGAATCGATGGCGCGCGCGCTCGACGCCGTCGACGCGTCCGTGCTCGCGCCCGGCGGCGCGCTCGATAAAATCATCGCCGCGAGCGCCACCGGGGACTCCGACGCGGCGGCGATCGCGCGTGGCTTCCTTCGATCAATCTTAATCGGCATCGAGGACGAGACGAACGGCTTCGCGAGACTCGTCGTCGAGAAAACAACAACACATGTAGACGTTAGAAAAAGAAAAATAGACACTGGTTCGCGCAAGCGCGCGAGGTCCGACGTGTAGTGTAACAATACCCATAGGCAAGTGGAAGACCCCACCGAATCGAGAGCTCTCGCGTTGTTGTTGGAGACGAACAAGATCAAGTCTCTTACAATATGGTTGGTCCAAGGATGAATCGAAGGCTAAAGCTTTGGCTGTATGGCTACGGGCGAACGCCGGAGACGCTCGCCGTGTCGACGCGCGCGCATCGCGCGCGAACCGACAAGATATTTAAATGCGCGCGCACTTAAACATTCACAACCTTTTGGATGATCTGGTCGGCGATCGCAGACGCTTGCTTGTCAACTTGCGCCGCGGAATCCTTCTTCGCCGCATCCAACGCGACCATCGCTTGCGCGATTTGCGCGTCGACCTCCGCCTTGGCCTTGTCCGCCGCGGCGGCGACGTCGGCGTCCATCTTCGCCTTCATCGCCGCGACTTCGGACGCGACTTCAGCGCGCGCATCCGCGATGATCTTTTCCTTCTCCGCCTACGCACACGCACGAAATCACACAATCAGTCAGTCTCTGTACCCGTTCGCCCTCTCCTTCCATCCCTCCCTCCCGCGCGCGCGCTGTGGATAAACCCCAAAACGATGGGATCGATCGCCTCCCTCGCGCGCCCTCCCTCCCGCGCGCCTCGCGTTCGCCGTCTCGCGCGCGCGCAAAAAAAAGCAAATTATTTCTCGCACGCACAATCAAACCCTCGACCTCGGACGAGTTATCACCGACCGCGGCGAGTTGCGAACGAATGAGCTCGTCGCGATCGTCCAGCGCCTTGCCCACCGGCCCGAAGACGGTCTTGTCGAGGATGGTCATCAAGAGCAAGAACTCGGTGGCGATGATGGGCAGGGTGAGATCGAAATCGAACAATTTACCCGCCTCGGCGTGCGCGGCCGGGACGAGCGCGGTGGCCTGCGCGGCGAGCGCGAGCGCCGGAAGCTTGACGCGGTCGATCGCGGATGCGATCTTCCCCTTGGGCGCGGCGACCGCGGTGGCGGAGGACTTCTTCGCCGTCGTCGCCTTGGCGACGACGGAGACGTGCGCGCGAGCGCTGGCGGACACGAAGGACATGATGTCGGTCGTTGGCGGTGACGGTGCGGAACCGCGCGCGCGTGTGCGGGGACGTCCGTCGAGGGGCGTCGCCTCCCGTCGCACGGATGGATGAACGTCTTTTGGATGGGACAGGGGGGGGATCGACGAGTCGTGACTCGTGGGTGAGTCCCTCGGGGACCTCGGCCGGCGATACGATACCCTTCCCGCGTGGCGTGGCGTGTGTTTTTATCTCCCCACGTGGGGTGTGGACACGTCCATATAGGAGACGCTCGAAAGACCATCGCACGGTGGTTTTGATTCGACGAGTCACGACTCGTCGTGTAGTCGACGTCGACGCTCGACGCCCGCGATCGGTCGGTCGGACGTCGCGCGACGGTCGAGCGAGCGTCGCGCGAGCGTCGGCAGACATGGGTCGACGTCCGCACGGATACGGCGATGGGTCGCGCGACACCGCGTTCGCGATCGAGAAGCGCGCGGCGTGTCGCGCGATGACGACGTGTTTGTGTTTCCCGTGCGTGGGCGAGACGCTTCGTCAACCGGGCGATTTCGGGTATCGGGCGCGCGTGCTCGTCTTCACGTGCGAACGCGTGCGAGCGAACGCGCGCGCGGTGGTCGGGGCGGGGGATGCGACGGAGAACGCGGCGACGCGCATGCACGGCGATACGCTGAAACGGATGATCGAACGGTTCGGTGAGGATGTGTTTCGCGTCGACGTCTTCGAGTCGGACGGGACGGTGAAAGTGGAGCGTCGCGCGGGCGAG
>MDTE01129202.1_pt1 | contig 40215 bp, 44 predicted proteins | sample 811231 | NCBI WGS metagenome assembly MDTE01 (sample SAMN05326651, study PRJNA326480) | marine metagenome | isolation source: seawater | place: Indian Ocean: Red Sea | collected 2010
AACCTGGGGTGTAAAAGTTGGCGTCCCCTAGGGGAGTCGAACCCCTGTTTCCGGCGTGAGAGGCCGGCGTCCTAGGCCACTAGACGAAGGGGACGCTGGTGACCGTGTTGAACGGGCACGTGGGAATAGCCGAACCGGGACCCCTTTTCAAGCAATCCCTCGGCCTTCCGGCCGCTATTCCGCTGCTGTGGCCAAGTGGGCCCGGACGGCAGCGAGAAATCCATCCACATCGGCCTCGGTGGTGCTCCAGGCCACGACCAGCCGGATCGTACCGTCGTCGCCCGCCCGGTAGAAGCGAAACCCGTCCGCCTCGAGCCGGTCGAGCACCGGCGGGGACAATTGCGCGAAGACGATGTTGGCGTCGGCCGGCCGCACGAGCGTGGAATTGCCGATCGCGGCAAGTCCATCGGCCAGCCGGGCCGCACAGGCATTCGCCGCGCGCGCCGCTCGCAGCCAGGCATCGTCGGACAAATAGCCGTCGAGTTGGGACGAGACGAAACGCATCTTGGACAACAAGTGCCCGCCGCGCTTGCGCCGCTCACCGAAGGCGGCGGCCTGTTCCTCGCAGAAGAAGATCACCGCCTCGGCCGCCATCGCGCCGCCCTTGGTCGCCCCAAAACACAACACATCGACGCCGCGCCGCCAGGTCACGTCCGCCGGGCTACAGCCGAGCGAGACCAGCGCATTGGCGAAGCGTGCGCCGTCCATGTGCAGGGCCAACTCGTGGCGACGAGACACCTCGGCGATCGCATCGACCTCATCCAGGGAATAGACCGAGCCTGCCTCGTTTTCCTGGGTGATGCTGACCGCAGCCGGCGGCATGTTGTGGACCCCGTTGGGACGGGCCGTCGCAATCGCGGTATCGAGAGCGGCCGAGTCTATCTTTCCGTCCGCCCCGTCGACCAGGGTGAGCTTGGCCCCACCGGTGAAGAATTCCGGCGCACCGCATTCGTCGGTGTTGGCATGGCTCATCGGATGGCAGAACACGGTTCCGAAGGGCGGGCACAGCGCCGACAGGGCAAGCGCGTTCGCCGCCGTCCCGGTCGCCACGGGAAAAGCCTGCAGGTCGCACTCGAACACCTCGCGCAGCCGCGTCTCGACCCGTTCGGTCCAGGGATCGTCGCCATAAGGCATCGCCCCCACCGATGCGGCCTCGGTGACCGCGGCAATCACCTCGGGCAGCGCCCCGGCGACATTGTCGCTGGCGAAGTTCGCCGGATTGTCCGTCACAGCCTTATCTCGGCCTGGATGCGACCGCTGGAGAGCTGGATGACAAACACGCGGCGGCAATCGGGCAGGCTCGCGGGTCCGCCGGTGATCACCGTCAATCGCCCGCCATCGGTGCGGGCCTGTTCGATCACGCAATCCGGCGACGGCAGGCCGAGCGATAGGTGATCAGGCGCGATTTGGGTATTCTCTCCCCCGGCATTCGAGCCCGCGTTCCGCGGCCCGTCGAACGCCGTCCAGATGACCGCACCCAGGACGATCAGGATCAGAACGCCGAGGATGATGACGATCATGCGTGAAATCTGTACGGCCAATTGCCCCTCCCGAATTCGAAGCGCAGTCTAGGGACGTGACGCAAAAAGACAACGATACCCTCAAACCCCTGCGGATCGGTGCCGAGCAGGCCGGGCAGCGCCTGGACCGCGCGCTGGCCGATGCCCATGGCGACTTCTCGCGCTCGCGCCTCAAGGCCCTGATCGAGGACGGACATGTGCGGCGTGCGGGCACGCCCGTGCGTCAGCCTTCGATGAAGGTGAGCGCCGGGGATGTGTTCGAGGTGGAGGTGCCGGCCCCCGTCGACGCCATCCCGATCGGTCAGGATATACCGCTGGAGATCCTCCACGAGGACGATGCGCTGATCGTCATCGACAAGCCCGCGGGCCTGGTGGTCCACCCGGCGCCGGGAAACCCGGACCGGACACTCGTGAACGCCCTGATCGCCCATTGCGGGGACAGCCTGGCCGGTATCGGCGGGGTGCGCAGACCGGGCATCGTGCATCGCCTCGACAAGAACACCAGCGGCGTCATGGTTGCCGCCAAGACCGCCGCGGCGCACGAAAGCCTCGTCTCTCAGTTCTCCGCCCGCAGCGTCGACCGCGCCTACCACGCCATCGTCTGGGGCCGGCCGGTGCCCGCGCAGAGCGAGATCGAGGGTGCGATCGGGCGGCACCCGAAAAACCGCAAGAAGATGGCCGTGGTGACCCGCGGCGGCAAACGGGCCCTCACCCGCTTTCGGACGGTCGACGTCTATGGCGGGGGCCTCGCCACCCTGATCGAATGCCGCCTCGCCACCGGCCGCACCCACCAGATCCGCGTACATCTGGGTCATCAGGGCCACCCGATCATCGGCGACCCGGTCTATGGCCGTACAACGACACGACGGGCCGCGCTCAAATCCCTGGATTCGGCGGCAAAAGCCGCCATCAGCGGATTTTCGCGCCAGGCGCTACACGCACACAGGCTGGGATTCAGCCATCCGGCAACGGGCGAAACCATTGATTTTGAAACAAAATTACCGCCAGACATGGCAAGTCTCACGAATATATTAGAAATGCTCTAAGCTATTGCAGATGTACACGAAAACACCATATTTAAACTCTATACTGCGTGCCTAAAACCGTTCAGTCATGGCCGCCCGGTTCGGTGGGCGGCGGGAGAAAGAGATTTATGGCGACCCTTCAGCTTCCATCGTTGACCCCGGAAGGCAATCTCTCGCGCTACCTGCAGGAGATTCGCAAATTTCCGATGCTGGAGCCCGAAGAGGAGTTCATGCTGGCCAAGCGCTGGCAGGAGCATGACGACGTTAACGCTGCCCACAAGCTGGTGACCAGCCATCTGCGCCTGGTCGGCAAGATCGCGATGGGATATCGCGGCTACGGCCTGCCCGTGGCCGAGCTGATTTCCGAAGGCAATGTCGGCCTGATGCAGGCGGTCAAGAAGTTCGATCCCGACCGCGGGTTCCGTCTGTCGACCTATGCCATGTGGTGGATCCGCGCGGCGATCCAGGAATACATCCTGCACTCCTGGAGCCTCGTGAAGATGGGCACCACGGCGGCGCAGAAGAAACTGTTCTTCAACCTGCGCCGCATGAAGGGTCAATTGAAGGCATTCGACGAGGGCGATCTGCCGCCCGAGCAGGTCGAGTACATCGCCAAGGAACTCAGCGTTTCGGAAAACGATGTGGTGATGATGAACCGTCGCCTGGCCGGGCCGGATGGCTCGCTCAATGCGCCGTTGCGCAAGGACGGCGATGGCGACGGCGATTGGATGGACTGGCTTGTCGACGAATCCGAATCCCAGGAGTCGGAACTCGTCGAAAAGGACGAGCTCGAGAAACGCCGCGGCCTTCTCAATCGGGCCATGGAAGCGCTCAACGAGCGTGAGCGGCACATTCTGACCGAGCGCCGTCTCCAGGAAAATCCGGTGACCCTCGAAGACTTGTCTCAGGAATACAACATCAGCCGCGAACGGGTTCGCCAGATCGAAGTGCGGGCGTTCGAGAAACTTCAGAAGGCCATGAAGAACCTGGCCATCGAGCAACAGGTCGCGGCAAGCTGATCATAGCCAAGTGAGGGTGGTCGGACTCGCCGATCCCTGCGACTTCGCGATCACGAGGCGGCAGGCTCCTTGACCTCCTCGCCCCATTCCTCGACCAGCCGGCGTTGTTCACGCCGCATCATCTGGACCTTCGTCTCGTTGGTCACCGACAGGTAAACCGCCGCAACCTTGGGCATGCTGAGCACCAGCAGCCAGCCGATCCCGGCGGTGCCGTAGATCACTGCAATCACAAACACATCCGACAGCATGACCATGGCGCGGTTCAGAGTCGGCCTGTTCAACACGAGATCGATGATGAACGGCGTGACGCCCGCGGCGTTCGTGACCGTGACGGCAAGGGCGGCATTGCGGCCCGGCTCGCGATCGATGATGAACGCGACCATCGCCGGTACCATTCCGATCGTGAACACAAGCAGAGCGGGGGCTGCGAAAACCAGCGGTCCAGCCATGATCAAGCCCACCAGCAGAAACGCGTAGGTCCCGCCGCGGGATTTCCTGGGTGTAGCCGCCTTTGCAGCCGGCGCTTTCTTGGATTTCGCCATCGGTCTAACCCATCCGACTCGTGCGGGATGGCAGCTCAACCGCCCGGGAGTGTCAAATTGGGAACCTGTGTTAGCTAGGCGTTAGCTCGATCAGCTTTGCACCGAAAAACACCAACTGTTAACAGTGGGTTATGGTTCTTTCGGGTTTAAAAGAACGTTAACGCTGGTCAGTCGGCAAACGGGTCGCGGACGAGGATGGTATCGAGCCGTTCCGGGCTGGTGGAGAGCAGTGCCACCGGCGCTTCGATCAGTTCCTCGATCCGACGCACATACTTGATGGCCGTTGCCGGCAGTTCCGCCCAGCTCCGGGCCCCCATGGTGCTGGTCTCCCAGCCTTCCATCGTCTCGTAGACCGGCTCCACGTTTGCCTGAGCACGAATGCCGGCGGGAAAACGCGGCATTTCCTGCCCGTCGACCTTGTAGCCGACGCAAACCTTGAGCTCCTCGATCCCGTCGAGCACGTCGAGCTTCGTGAGCGCAATGCCGCTAATGCCGCCGACCCGGACGGCCTGGCGCACCATGACCGCATCAAACCATCCGCAACGCCGGCGGCGGCCGGTGACGGTGCCGAACTCGCGGCCGCGTTCGCCCAGCAACTCACCGATCTCGTTGCTCTGCTCCGTCGGGAACGGACCGCTGCCGACCCGCGTCGTATAGGCCTTGGTGATCCCGAGCACATATCCGATCGCGCCCGGTGCAACCCCTGACCCGGCGGCGGCCTGGCCGGCGATCGTGTTCGACGAGGTCACGAAGGGGTAAGTCCCGTGATCCACATCCAGCATCGCGCCCTGGGCCCCTTCGAACAGGATCCGCTTGCCATCGCGCCGGGCATCATCGAGCCATTCCCAGACGGGCGCGGCATAGGGCAGAAGACGGTCGGATATTTCCTCGATCCGCGCCAGCAGGTCCGCCTTGTCCACCTCATCGGCTCCGAGGCCGCGCAACAAGGCATTGTGGTGGAACAACAGGTGATCGACACGCTGTTCCAGGGTCTCACGATCCGCAAGGTCACAGACCCGGATCGCTCGACGGGCGACCTTATCTTCATATGCCGGCCCGATTCCGCGCCCGGTGGTCCCAATCTTGTCGGCGCCACGGGCCTCCTCGATGGCGCCGTCCAGATACGGGTGCAACGGTAGGATCAGGCTCGCATTGTCGGCGACCTTGAGTGTCTCGGGTGTAATCTCCACCCCCATGCCCGCGATTGCATCGATCTCGCCAAGCAATGCCCAGGGATCGACCACCACGCCGTTCCCGATGACGCTGGTCTTTCCCGGGCGCACGACGCCCGAGGGCAGCAGGCTCAGCTTGTAGGTCTTGCCGTCGATCACCAGTGTGTGCCCGGCATTGTGGCCACCCTGAAAACGAACCACGACATCTGCGCGTTCCGACAACCAGTCGACAATCTTGCCCTTGCCCTCGTCGCCCCACTGGGAGCCCACAACCGCTACGTTCGCCATCTGTCTACTTTCGTCAGCTTTCCGGTTCGCCGACTGCGGTCGGCGCACCATCAACGAGGCAATGGCTGCAACCCAGGTGTTTCGCCTCGGCAACAGCATCTGTTTCCGCGGACAGCGCCGAAACGGTGACCCAGCCCTCGTCGCGGAACCCGCTGCCCTCGGCAAACGATGTCCCAAAGGGCAGGTACAGGCGGTCTGGGGCCGCCGGTTTCGGCAAGGCTCGCAGAATCGAATCCATGTAGAGCGAACAACCTGTCGCCGGCTCCCCGGCCCCCGTAATGTAGCGCCCGCCCCGTCCGAGTTCGCCGCGCACGCCCTCGGCAAACAGGGTGAAACTTACGCCGGTATGGTACTCGAACCCGCGATACTCGACCGGGTCGAGGGTCAGGGTTAGGTCCGGCATCGCCGCGCGCAATATCTCGATCACCTCGGACAAACGCTCCACTTCAGCGCGCGCCGGCGCGGGCAGATCGACCGCCTCGAGGTCCCGGATGACGTTGTCGGCAGGGCCGACAGACTTGATCATCGCGCACAAGGCCTTCGCCGCATCCGAGAAGGCAGCGCCGTTGCGCTTCAGGATCTCTTCCGTGGCGTCCTCGTCCTTGCAGTCGAGGGCCGTTCGCATCTCCTCGGTCGTCATCTCGTCAAGATCGAGCTTGGCAAGCACGTTGGCGACAAGCGCAGGCGAATTCAGATCGACGGTCGGACGTTCGACACCGGCGGCCCGCAACGCGTCCGCAGACAATGCAACGACTTCGACATCGGCACTGACATCCCGCGCGCCGATCAGCTCGAACCCGACTTGCGCGAACTGGCGTTCGGGGCGCAACTGGTTGCCGCGAACCCGCAATATCTGTCCGGCATAGGACAATCGTAGCGGCCGCGGTGAATCGCCCAGGCGAGTCTCGGCAATACGGGCCACCTGCAAGGTGATATCCGCCCGCACCGCCATCATCTGCTGGCTGACCGGATCCATCAGTCGGAACATCTGCCCGGCGAGGCTGCCACCGCCATTCGTGCGATTGCCGACCAGTGTCGATTCAAACTCGACCAGCGGCGGCTTCACCTGCTCATAGCCGCACGCCTCGAACGCCGCCATGATGCCCGAGATCGTCCGGGCCTCCTGCGCCGCACGCGGCGGCAGCAGGTCGTGGAGACCGGCCGGCAGAAGTGCCTTGTTTTCGCTTGTGTCGTTCATGACCGCGCGGGGTTTAAACGGTTTGTCGTGTATCGGCAACGTTGTGCCAGATAAGAACCGATTCTCGCGATTCGCCAGACTGGCGCGAATGACGCGGAAAAAAAAATTTTCTTTGTTTCTCAGTGACTTGAAGAACTTCAGTTCGAAACGACAGGCTGCACGGCAACCACGGTGCCATCCGCGAGCCCGTAGACCGCATAGACCGTACCACCGTTATCCAGGACCGCGGGGCGCACTGCCGTCACAATCTGATGGCCATGGGCAACGGTCTCGAACTCGCGAAATTCGCCATTTGCGAAGGTCACGAACCGCAACGTGCGGCACCGCGCACGCTGACCAGCGATGCCGGGCGGCCGACCCCGCCTTCAATCCCGGGCAGGCGAATGATCGTATCACCATCCTTCAAACCCGGCATTTCCAGAATCTCCGCCGCGCGGATATCCGAAGAACCACCAAGCATCAGAGCCAGGGCCACCACCATGTATGTAACGCCCCAGCCCATCATCAAAAGTTGAGCGCCTTCGCCTGAACCACGTTCGGCAGAGCCGCCACCTCGGCAAGCACCGCCGCGGGGACCTCCTGGTCAACCTCGACCAGCGCAATCGCATCGCCGCCGGAGCCTGCGCGTCCCAACTGGAAGGTCGCGATGTTCAGGCCCGCATCGCCGAGGACCGTTCCCAGGCGGCCGATCAGGCCGGGCTTGTCCTCGTTGGTGACGTAGAGCATGTGGGCGCCGAGACCGGCTTCCATGGGCACACCCTTCACGTCGACGATGCGCGGGCGGTCGCCGCCGAACAGGGTTCCGGCGACACTGCGTGTCTGATTGTCCGTCACGACCGTCATCCGCACAAGCGTCTGGTAGTCGCCTTCCCGGGCGGTGCGCACTTCCGACACCTCGATGCCCCGTTCCTGGGCCATGACCGGCGCGTTGACCATGTTGACGCTGTCGAGCAAGGGAGAAAGCAATCCTTTCAGGGCTGCCGCGCTGAGCGGCTTGGTGTTCAATTCTGCCGCATGTCCCTCATATTCGATGGTCACACTTTTGAGACCGGATTCGGTGAGCTGGCCGGCAAAACTGCCGAGCAGCTCCGCAAGCACCATGTAGGGCGCCAGCCGCGGGGCATCCTCGGCCGACAGCGAGGCCATGTTGAGCGCGTTCACGACGGCACCGGTCAGCAGATAATCCGCCATCTGCTCCGCGACCTGAATCGCCACATTCACCTGTGCCTCAGTGGTGCTGGCGCCCAGATGCGGCGTGCACACTAGATTCTCGGTGCCGAACAAGGGATTGTCCTTGGCCGGCTCTGCCTCGAACACGTCGAGCGCGGCCCCAGCGACACGGCCCGATTCGAGCGCGGCCTTGAGGTCGGCTTCGACGACGAGCCCGCCGCGCGCGCAGTTGATGATCCGCACCCCGGCCTTGGTCTTGGCCAGAGCATCGGCATCGATGATGCCCCGGGTTTGATCGGTGAGCGGCGTGTGGAGGCTGATGAAGTCGGCACGCCGCAGCAGCGTGTCCAGATCGGCCTTCTCGATGCCGATTTCGCGGGCGCGTTCCTCGCTCAGGAACGGGTCGAAGGCCACAACCTTCATCTTCAGGCCCAGCGCGCGTTCGGCGACGATCGAACCGATATTGCCACAGCCGATGATCCCGAGGGTTTTCGCCGTCAGCTCAACGCCCATGAACCGGGATTTCTCCCATTTGCTTTGCTGGGTCGATTCGTTGGCCAACGGAATCTGGCGCGCCAACGCCATCATCATCGCGATCGCATGTTCGGCCGTCGTAATCGCGTTGCCGAACGGCGTGTTCATGACCACGACGCCCTGCGCGGTGGCGGCGTCGAGGTCGATATTGTCGACACCGATGCCGGCCCGGCCGACGACTTTGAGGTTCGTGGCCGCCGTCAGGACTTTCTCGTTCGCCTTCGTGGCCGAACGAACGGCAAGCCCGTCATATTCGCTAATGCAGGCGATCAGCTCTTCCTCCGACAGGCCGACGTTCACATCGACGTCGATCCCGCGGTCGGCGAATATTTCCTTCGCCCGGTCACTCATTTTGTCGGCAATCAGTACTTTCGGCATGGATTTGTCCTTCCGCTTCATGGGGCGGGTCATTCAGGAATTGGTGTTGGTGCCGGTGGCGGCCCTAGCTCGCGGCCGCGGCGCGCTCGGCCTTGACCGTCTCGAACGCCCAGTCGAGCCAGGGCATCAAGGCTTCAAGGTCTGACGATTCGACCGTCGCGCCCGCCCAGATCCGAAGACCCGGCGGCGCGTCGCGATAGGCGCCGATATCGTACGCGACCCCTTCGCCATCCAGCAGCGCCGCGACGGCCTTCGCCACCGCCGACTGCTCGTCTGCGGCAAGCGCCGTAAACCAGGGGTCGACGATCTTGAGGCAGACGCTCGTCATCGAGCGTATGGCGGGGTCTGAAGCCAGAAAGGCCGCCCAGTCCGAGGCCTCGATCCAACGCGCGATGACCGCAAGATTGTCGCCAGCGCGCGCCATCAGCGCCTCCAGCCCGCCGATCTCACGAGACCAGTCGAGCGCATCCAAATGATCCTCGACGCAAAGCATCGAGGGGGTGTTGATGGTGCTGCCCTTGAAGATGTCCTCGTTCAGCTTGCCGCCCTTGGTCAGCCGGAAAATCTTCGGCATGGGCCAGGGTGGCGAATAGCCCTCGAGGCGTTCGACGGCCCGCGGGCTGAGCACCAGCATGCCGTGCTGCGCCTCGCCACCAAGCACCTTCTGCCAGGACCAGGTGACCATATCGAGCTTGTCCCAGGGTAGATCCATCGCGAACGCCGCCGACGTGGCATCGCACAGGGTCAGGCCCTCGCGGTCCGCGGCGATCCAGTCCCCGTCCGGCACGCGCACACCCGAGGTGGTTCCGTTCCAGGTGAAGATCACGTCCTTTGCGAAATCCACGGCGGTCAGGTCGGGAAGCGCGCCATAAACCGCGTCGAGCACCCGGACATCGTCGAGCTTGAGTTGCTTGACGACATCGATGACCCAGCCCTGGCCGAAGCTCTCCCAGGCAAGGATATCGATCCCGCGTGCCCCAAGCGCCGACCACATGGCCAATTCGAACGCGCCCGTGTCCGACGCCGGCACGATGCCGATCCGGTAATCGTCGGGAATGCCCAGGATATCCCGGCTGTCCTCGATCACGCGCTGGAGCTTGGCCTTGGGTTCCTTGGCGCGATGCGAACGGCCGATACTCGCCGACGACAGCGTCTCCAGCGACCAGCCGGGCCGCTTGGCACAAGGACCAGAGGAAAAGAGCGGAGAGGCCGGACGGATGTCCGGCGGAGAGAGTGTTTGCGTCATGTCACGCGTCCCTTACAGAACGCCGCACCTCGTTGGGGAGGTGTGGCCCGCCGCAGAACCTAGTTCTTTTCACGCCCGGGTCAATGGACTGTTTGTCGCACGGGACGTTTTTCCGGTCAGGACAGGCCGTAATACCAGGGCGCCACGATGCTGAAGACGATCCAGACAATGATCAGAAGCGGGCTGCCGACCCGCACGAAATCGACGAACCGGTAGTTGCCGGGCGCCATGACGAGCAGGTTGGTCTGATAGCCGATAGGTGAGGCGAACGAACGGTTGGCGGCAAATACCACGGCGACCGCGAAGGTCAGCCACATGCCGAGTTGTGTCGGATCAATTCCGGAAAGAAAACCGGTCACGGGTGTCCGTTGCGCTGTGAACCTGGACTTGCGTCCATTCTATCACGCAGCGGAATCGCCCGCCGAGCCGGCCCTGCGGCAACGAACCATTATCGTCGCATAAAAGGTGGCAACCTCGCCGGCATCGGTGCTGACCGAAAAAGACAGACGCACCACACCGCGATCGGGCTTCGACTTCGAGACGCGCGCCTCAGCCACCGTGACCACCGTCCGCAAGCTGTCACCGGGCCTGACGGGTGCGATCCAGCGGATTTCGTCCAGACCGGGTCCACCCATTCCGGTCTCCACGACCGCACCGGTGGAGATGAACTGTCCCGTCGCCACCGCGACCGTCTGGAACCCGCTGGCAATGAGACCGCCGAAGACCGTGCCCTTGGCGCTCTCGGCATCCGTGTGAAACGGCTGCGGGTCGTACTGTTTGGCGAACCAGGTGATCTCGTCCGCATCCAGGGTCACCGGGCTGGTCTCAAACACGCGGCCGACGGTGTAGTCCTCATGATAGAGACCGGTCATGCGTAATCTCCCGACGGACGGCGGCGCAGGAAGGTGGTCGTCTGAAACTGCGCGACATCGGTGTCGCCAACCCGTGTGGTGAACTGCAGCCGGATCAGCCCCCGGTCCGGGCGCGACTTCGAGGCCCGGACTTCCAGCACTTCGACCGACGTCTCAAGCTTGTCTCCCGGGCGCACAGGTGCAGACCAGCGCACCTCGTCCATGGCGGGGCCGCCAAGGGAGTTTTCGGCGAACAAATCCAGTCGAATGAACTGGGCAAAGGCCATCCCGATGGTCTGGTGTCCGCTGGCGATCAGGCCGCCATAGAACGTGTCCTTGGCAGCCTCGGGATCGGTGTGGAACGTCTGCGGATCGTACTTCTCCGCAAATGTGATGATATTGGCTTCCTCCACCACGACCGGATCCGTCTGAAAGACATCGCCCGCGGAAAATTCGTCCCAGTAACGTGCCGGCATGCGCCCACTCTCCTATGCGTGGGCGCGGACCCTACCTTGTCCGGGCGAGCGAATAAAGCTGCCTCAGGAGGCACGTTCCGTATTGCGGGATGGCTCGGATTGCGCGGCCTCCCAAGCGAGGATCAGGCGCTTTTTGTCCGGATGCCAGCGATAGCCGCTGATGGTCCCGCCGTTGCGAATGACCCGGTGGCACGGGATGAGCCAGGATACGGGATTTCGGGCGACCGCACCGGCCACAGCGCGGGCCGAACCGGGAGCACCGATTCTCTCCGCCAGGTCCGAATAGGTGACCACCGAACCTTCTGGGATGCGCATCAGTGCCTCCCAGACCTTGAGCTGGAACGGTGTGCCACGCAGCACGAGATGCACGTCACCACCGCCAAACGCCGCTTCGGCATACGGCCGGATCGTATCCGGGTTCTCCACCACGGTCGCCCCATCGAGGCTGGTGCAAAGGTCCGCCAGCGTGCGCGCGCGGTCATCGGTGCCGTTGAAGGCCAAACCGCAAACCCCGCGCGCGCTGGCCACGATCAGGCATTCCCCGAAGGGGCTGTCGTGCCAGCCATAGTGCAGCTCTAGGCCGTCGCCACGGCGCTTCCAGTCCCCCGGCGTCATGGTCTCATGAGTGACGAACAGGTCGTGCAGCCGCCCCGCGCCCGACAGACCGGTTTCGAAGGCGACATCGAGCACGCTCTGGGAATTGTCGAGGGCCTGCTTCGCGTGGTCGAGGGTCAGATACTGGACGTATTTTTTCGGGGTGACACCGACATAGCGCGTGAACAGCCGATGCAGGTGATAGGGGCTCAGGCCCGCCTCGGCCGCGATCCGTTCCAGGCTCGGCTGATCCCGCCAGTTCTGGCTGAGCCAGCTCAGCACCCGTCCGACGAGTGCAAAACCGTAATCCTCGTCCCGATTGTCCTGCTCGACCATCTCGATAATTGCCATTTTCCGCATCTCCTTTGTACACCCGCCGGGTGTGTGTCGCGTATGGCAAACTAGGCTGTCGGGTCGGACGCCCCAACCCGGTTCTTGCGCAATCGGCGTAGCGGATCGCGGTCAGCCGCTTTCGCGCTGGACCAGCACCACCCCCAGCAGGATCACCACCGTCGCAACGACGAGTGTCGTGGTAAGCGGTTCGCCCAGGATCACGGGCGCCAGCCCGATCCCGATGACCGGCTGCAACAGCTGCAGGGCGCCAATACGGGCAACACCACCATCGGCCAGCGCCCGGTTCCAGAACAGATAGGCCAGGATCGTCGTGCCCCAAGCGAGCGAGCAGATCGCCAGCCAGCCATATAGGTCGATGGCCAGCAGGGTTTCACTGCCGGAATGCCACACGACAACGGGCACAAGCGCCGCCGCAGCAACGACAACCGACCACATGGTGACCGCAACGGCGCCCAATTCGGCCGTCAGTTGGGCGCCGGCAACGTACCCCACGACACCCAAAAACATGCCGAGAAACACAAGCGCATCGCCCTGCCAGGTGACGCCCTCGACTTGCAGACCAAGTGCCTCCCACATCAAAAGCAATGCACCGGCCGAGCCGATGGCGACCCCGATCCACCAGGGCCAGCCCGGCACGCGCCGGTGCAGGATGGCCATGATGGTTCCTGCCATGACCGCCCCCGCAGCGGTGCCGGCGGCGGCATGACCCGCGGTGGTGAACTGCACGCCCCAGCTGAAAAACACGGGAAACAGAACCAGCCCGCCGACACCCGAGATCACGACCAGCGCGATCGCGTCGCGGCGCAGAGGGATACGACACCCCATCGCCAGAATGACCGTGATCGCCACGGGTGCGGCCACGACCGCACGCAACGCGCCCACGGTGATCCCGTCGGCGGTGAGCGTGCCCACCTTCGTGAACAACGGTGTGATGCCGTAGATGAACACGGCGATCATCGCGAATGTGTAGAGGCGTGCTCGAGGGGACTGAGACATGGGGGCTCGCGCGGCGCTAGCGCCGCTGAACGAGACCGACGCCTATGAGGATGACAACCGTGGCGGCCGTGAGCAGCGGCGTCAATGGCTCATCAATCACCGCAGCGGCAAGGAAGACTCCCACCACCGGCAGCGCGAAGTGCCACACCGACATGCGCCCGATCCCGCCGCGGGAAATCGCGTAGAACCAGGTCACATAGGCCAGGATCGATGCGCCGGCAGCAAGATACAGCAATACGGCCCAGCCCACAGGAGTGATCTCCGCCAGCTCCTGCCTGGTGACCTGCAGAAGCAGCACCGGCAGCAAGATGATGCCGGCCACAACGACGCTCCACAGCGTTGCTGCGGGCGCGCCGAAGCGCGGAATCAGGCGCGCACCGAACAGGAAGCTGACCGAGGCGGAAAAGGCACCGCCGATGACCAGGAGATCGCCCTGCCAGGTCGCGCTCGATCCGTCGATCCCGACCGCCTCGGCAATCAGGATGACCGCACCGGCAAAACCGATGGAGATACCGAGCCACCAACGCAAGGCCGGCCAGCGCCGGTTCACGGCCGCTTCCAGGAGGCCCGCGAAGATCGGCGTCGATGCCTGGGCCACGGCCGCATGGCCCGCGGTCGTGAGCGACACGCCGAGCGTGAACAACATGGGAAAACCGATGAGCCCGGTGACCGCCAGCCCGATGAGATCGATCAGGTCGCGGCCGCGCCACGGAAGCGCCAGCCGCATCACGACAATAAGCACCAGCGCAAACGGGACCGCACCCACCGTTCGCATCAGGGCAAGCGAGAAACCGTCGACCGACCGGGTCCCCACCTTGGTGACCATTGGCGACCCGCCCCAGATCAGGATCGCAAACACCGCCGCTGCCGTCGCCAGGGACAGGAACCCCACGGCGGCGGCTTGTCTGGTATTACGATCGGGTTCGCTCATGACTCAGGCTGGATAGTGGTGTTCGCGTCGCGCTAGCGCCGCTGTACGAGACCGACGCCGAACAGGATAATCACCGTGGCAGCGACAAGCAGCGGCGTCATCGGCTCCGCCAGGAATATTGCCGCCAGCCCGACCCCGACCACGGGCAACGCGAACTGCCAGACGCTCATCCGCCGGATACCGCCTCTCGAGAGCGCGTAGATCCAGGTGAGATAGGCGACGATCGTGGACCCTACCGACAGGTAGAAGATCGCCAGCCACCCCAGCGGTTCGACCGCCGCCCAGGCGTCCCCATCCATCCGCACCAGGACGAACGGCAACTGAATCAGGGCCGCGATGACCACGCCCCACATGGTCACGGCCGCAGAGCCGTAACGCGGCGTCAGCCTGGCGCTCAGTACGAAGCTCAGCGCTGCCGAAAAGCCCCCGCAAGCGGCCAACAGGTCGCCCTGCCAGGTGGCATCGGAGGAATCCAGGCCCACCGCCTCTGCGATCAGGATCACCGCGCCCACAAAGGCGATCGATACCCCTGCCCACCAGCGCAAAGACGGCAACTGTCGGCTGATCGCGGTTTCCAGCAATCCGACAAAGATCGGCGTCGCCGCCGTCACGACCGCGGCATGGCCCGCCGTCGTCTGCCCGACCCCGAGGGTGAACAGCACGGGGAACCCGATCACGCCGGGGATCGCGACGCCCAGCAACATCCACTTGTCCGTCCCGCGCCAAGGCATCGACAAACGCCACGCGCCAATGATCAGAAGCGCAAGCGGCAGCGACACGACGGTGCGCAGCAACGCCAGCGACAGAACGTCGACGGAAATCGCGCCGAACTTGGTGATGATCGGCGTGCCGCCCCAAACGAACACCGTGACCAGTGCGCCGGCCGTGGCCAGTGAGAAAAAACCCACCGTGGTGCCGACATCAGGGGATGGTGGGGTCGAATTGCTCATGTTGGCCGAGCCGGGAGGAACTCAGGAATCGAGCCGGTCGGGATCGAACGTGACACCGTGATCGAGGGGACCGTGTCCCTGACCATAACCCGGGGCGGCTTCGATGGCCCGGCGCACATAGACCCGGGCCCGCGCGACCGCATCGGGCAGGCTCAGTCCCTGTGCAACCCCGGCGGCCGTCGCGGATGCCAGCGTGCACCCGGTGCCATGGGTATGCCGCGAATCGATCCGCGGGTCGCTGAACCGTGTCGTGCCCGACGGTGTGACCAGAAAATCTACCACCTGATCTCCCGCAACGTGCCCGCCCTTCACCAGCGCCGCACCCGCGCCCAGCTCCAACAGAGCTTCTCCGGCGCGCATCTGGCCATCCTCGTCGGCAACCTCGATCCCGGTGAGAGCCGCCGCCTCGGGCGCGTTCGGCGTCAGCAGGTTCGCCCGCGGCACCAGCAGCGACACAAGGGCCGCATGGGCACCGTCGTCCAGCAGCCGCGCCCCGCCTTTCGCAACCATGACCGGGTCGGCGACCAGGGGAATATCCGCGGCCGCATCCGTCAGCACGCCGGCCACGGTCTCGATCATCTCGACATTGTGGAGCATGCCCGTTTTCAGGCAGTCAACACCGAGATCATCCAGCACCACACGCATCTGCTGTTCGACAAATTCGGTATCGACCCCGAAAATGCCGTGCACGCCCTGGGTGTTCTGGGCCGTCAGCGCGGTGATCGCGGTCATCGCGAACCCGCCAAGCGCCGTTACCGCCTTGATATCGGCCTGGATTCCCGCGCCCCCTCCGGAATCCGAACCGGCGACGATCAGAACACGGCCCTGCATTTCGGAGTTTCTGCCTTGCGCTAAGCGGCTGAAGCGTCGGTGATGGCACCGGCGATCTCGTCAACAACGGCGTTGACGACTTGCTCATCGAGACCCTCTGCCATCACGCGGATTACAGGCTCGGTCCCCGAAGGCCGGATCAGCACCCGGCCGTCATTTCCCAGCTTCGCCTCCGCAGCGGACACGGCCGACTGCACGGTCGCGTCTTCCATCGCGGCACTGCCCTTGGCTGGGACGTTCCGCAGCAGTTGCGGATAGGGATCGAACACGTGGGTCAGTTCGCTCATGTCTCCGCCGGCCGCGACCTGTGCGGCCAAGACCTGCAGCGCGGCGATTAACCCATCGCCCGTGGTCGAATAGTCGCTCAGGATGATATGGCCGGATTGTTCGCCGCCCAGGTTGTAACCCCCCGCCTGCATTCGCTCTAGAACATAACGGTCCCCCACGCGAGCGCGTTCCAGCTCCAGTCCAATGGACTGGAGATAGCGCTCCAGGCCCAAATTCGACATCACTGTCGCCACCACCCGGCCACCCTGCAACCGGCCCGCCTTGTGCCAGGATCGTGCGATGACGGCCATCACCTGGTCACCATCGACGATGCGGCCATGCTCGTCACACAGGATCACCCGGTCGGCATCGCCATCGAGCGCCACACCCAGATGGGCGCCATGGGCCACAACCTGCTGCTGCAGCGCCTGGGGCGACGTGGCACCGCAGTCCCGGTTGATGTTCTTGCCGTCCGGATCGATGGCCATGGGAATGACATCGGCGCCCAGCTCGTGGAACACCCGTGGCGCCACCTTGTAGGCCGCGCCGTTCGCGCAATCGACGACAACCTTCAGGCCGTCGAGGCGCAAGCCGCGCGGGAACGTGTATTTGACGAACTCGATATAGCGGCCCGGTGCATCCTCCAGCCGCCTGGCCCGGCCGAGATTGTCGGCATCGGACATGTGATCGAGCAACTCGCGCTCCACCAACGCCTCGATCTCGCCCTCGACCTCGTCCGACAGCTTGTAGCCGTCGGGCCCGAACAACTTGATGCCGTTATCCTGATAGAGGTTGTGGGAGGCAGAGATCATCACGCCGAGATCGGCCCGCAACGAACGGGTCAGCATGGCCACGGCGGGCGTCGGCATCGGCCCGACCAGGACCACATCCATACCCATCGCGGTAAAGCCTGACTGCATCGCCGGCTCGAGCATGTAGTTGCTGAGGCGGGTGTCCTTGCCAATGATGACGAGATGGCGGTGATCGCCACGCGTGAAACGATGCCCTGCCGCCATTGCGACACGCAGTGCCGTCTCTGCGGTCATCGGCTCTTCGTTTGCCTTGCCGCGGATACCATCGGTGCCGAAAAGCTTGTGTGCCATCGTCTGTGTCCGGACGTCTCGGAAGCCTGACTTATAGCACCCTGCCCGCGAACGGGAGCAAGGCCGTCATTCGGCCAAGTCGATCGCGGCCTGCCAGATATCCAGTGCGCACCTCGTCTCGGCGACATCGTGGACGCGCAGTATCTGTGCACCCCGGTTGGCAGCAGCAAGTGCGGCGGCGATCGAACCGGTCAGGCGATGCTTCGGGTCTTCGACACCGGTCAATGCGCCGATAAAGCTTTTGCGCGAAACTCCGATCGCCACGGCACAGCCGAGCCCGTGGAAGCGGGCCAGACCCGCCAGCAGCGCAACATTGTGGTCGACGGTCTTGCCGAACCCGAACCCGGGATCGATGGCAATCCGGCCGCGCGGAATACCCGCATCCAGACAAGCTGACATGCGCGCCGCCAGCGCGTCGTAGACCTCGGCCACTACGTCCGCGTATTGGGGGTCGTCCTGCATCGTCGCCGGCGTGCCCTGCATGTGCATGAGGATAACCGGCACCCCCAGCTCCACCGCCACCCTAAGCGAATCCGGATCGTCCGACAGCGCGCTGACATCGTTGATGATGGCTGCGCCGGCAGCGACGGCCGCGCGCATGACCGGCGCACGCCGCGTATCGATCGAGACGGTCAGGCCGTTTGCCGCCAGCGCAGCCACGACCGGCACGACCCGGTCGATCTCGGCCTCAACGCTGACCGGCGCGGCGCCCGGGCGGGTGGATTCGCCGCCCACATCGATGATTTCGGCCCCCGCCTCCGCCAGGGTCATCGCGAACCCGATGGCGGCCGACGGGTCGGCATGATCGCCACCATCGGAAAAACTGTCCGGGGTCACGTTGCAGATACCCATGAGGCGGGGCCGCACACCGGCACCGGCGAGCGTCAGACCGGCAAAATCGCGTCTCGGTTCGCTCACCGCTTCGACCAGCGTGGCCGGGCCATCGTCGCCCATGCCGGCTTCCCGGGCGATCCAGCGGCGGAGATCGGAGACGGAGAAAGGCTCGTGGTCTGGTGCATCGACACCGGTGAGGCGTGCATGGGTGAATGCAAGCGGCCCGCCGGCCAGCGCCAGCGCGCCACCGGCCTCGCACAAAGCCAGTGCCGCAGGCCCGCCGACCAGTCCTTCCGGCGTCAAACGCAACCGGCTTTGGCCCGACCGGGAATCCAAGAGGGGCCTGCGCTGGTCGGCGAAAGCCCCTCCGTCAACTGTCGATATCCGGTTCTGCGAAATCGGCTCCGCCTCGAACCCCCGTTCAGGCTTGGGGCTGGGGTTCCGGCTCCATGCCGCCGCTGGGCCGATCCTTCTTGGCGGCCGAACCGCTCGTCGGGACCGAGGAACGCGGGCTGCCGGCCGAATCCGCCTCGTCATCGGAGCGGTCGATATCCTCTCCACGCAGCAGCGCATCCACCTCTTCAGCCGACAGGGTCTCATACTCGAGCAGGCCCTTCGAAATGGTGTGCAGATCGTCGAGCTTCTCGGTCAGGATACGGCGTGCATCGGTTTCCGCAGTATCGATCAACGAGCGGATTTCATCGTCGATGATCTTCGCGGTCGCGTCGGACACATTCTTCTGCTGCGAGACGGAATGACCCAGGAAGACCTCTTCCTGATTGTCCTCGTAACGCAGGGGCCCAAGCTTATCGGAAAACCCGTACTCGGTGATCATCCGGCGGGCCAGGTTGGTGGCCTCCTTGATGTCGTTGCCGGCACCGGTCGTGACATGTTCCTTGCCGAAGATGATCTCCTCGGCGACCCGGCCACCGAACATCATCGCCAGCTTGGCCTTCAGCTCGTGGATCGAATAGGTGTAGCGGTCGCGCTCGGGCAACGACATGGTCACACCCAGCGCGCGCCCGCGGGGAATGATCGTCACCTTGTGCAGGGGGTCGCAGCCATCCATGTGCATGCCGACCAGCGCGTGGCCCGCCTCGTGATAGGCCGTCAGACGCTTCTCGTCTTCGGTCATCACCATCGAACGGCGCTCGGCGCCCATCAGGACCTTGTCCTTGGCATCCTCAAACTCGGCCATGGTGACCATGCGGCGGCTCTTGCGCGCGGCGATCAGCGCAGCTTCGTTCACCAGGTTCGCCAGGTCGGCACCGGAGAATCCCGGCGTGCCGCGCGCGATCGTCTTGGCGTTGACATCCGGCGCCAGCGGCACCTTGCGCATGTGCACCTTGAGGATCTTCTCGCGGCCGATGATGTCCGGGTTCGGCACCACGACCTGGCGGTCGAAGCGGCCCGGGCGCAACAACGCGGGGTCAAGAACGTCGGGACGGTTCGTGGCCGCGATCAGGATGACACCCTCATTGGTCTCGAAGCCGTCCATCTCGACCAGCAGCTGGTTCAGGGTCTGCTCGCGTTCGTCGTTGCCGCCGCCCAGTCCGGCGCCACGATGGCGGCCGACGGCGTCGAGCTCGTCGATGAAGATGATGCAGGGTGCGCTCTTCTTGCCCTGCTCGAACATGTCGCGGACGCGGCTGGCGCCGACACCGACGAACATCTCGACGAAGTCGGAGCCCGAGATGGTGAAGAACGGCACGTTCGCTTCGCCGGCGATTGCGCGCGCCAGCAGGGTCTTACCGGTGCCCGGAGGCCCGACAAGCAAAACCCCCTTGGGGATCTGGCCACCGAGACGCTGGAACTTCTGCGGGTCGCGCAGGAACTCGACAATCTCCTCAACCTCCTGCTTCGCCTCCTCGACGCCCGCGACATCGTCAAACGTGACGCGGCCGGTCTTCTCAGTCAGCAGTTTCGCGCGCGACTTGCCGAAGCCCATGGCGCGGCCGGTGCCGCCCTGCATCTGGCGCATGAAAAATACCCAGATGCCGACGATCACGATGAACGGCAACCAGCTGAGGAGCGTACGGACGAGGAAGTTCGCTTCCTCCTTCGGCGCGGCGGTGATCCGCACACCGTGGTCCGACAGGGTCGAGACCAGGTTCGGATCGTCCGGCGCATAGGTGGTGAAGCCCGCACCGTTGCGCAGGGTGCCCTTGATGTCATTGCCCTGAATGGTCACGTCGGCGACCTGATCGCTTTCGACCTGGGCAATGAAATCAGAGAATGCCAGCTTTTGCTCGGTGCCTTGCCGGCCGGAGCTCTGGAACAGATTGAACAGCGCCACAACGAGCAGGGCGATAATCACCCAGAGCGCCAGATTTCTGCCGAAGTTGTTCAAAGACCCTCTCCGATCGGCCGATCATCCGAAGTACCGCCGCCGGATCAATCCGACGGCCAGCCGTGCAACGGAATACATTGGAACCTAACTTACCCCTAACATGGTGTGCTAAAGCCCTCAGGGCAATGCGAAAAACTGTTCGATAATACGACCGTGAAGATTATCAAGCGGTTGCGAAACGCGCACCCGCGACCGGCATTCTCGGCGAAAACCGTGCAAAAACCGTGTCGATTGCCGATTCCGGGGGTTTTTGCAGTGCACAAAGGAAGATTTCGCCGTTGTGGCAGATCGCCGGAAGCGTCTTTCGAATTTCCGGGGAAAGTCCCGCAAACCACTCCGATCCGCGAATTTCGCCCGCCCCAGGCGCCTCGAACTGACCGACAGCGCCGAGGCTACAATCATCCGGCAAGTCGGACGACGGCGTAACCGTGAACCGTTCATCCCAAAGCCGGGCGGAAGCCCCCAACAATGTTGGGGGCGCGATGGCTGCGAATTCGCGCAGAACAATCACCCGACCGGGACCGTTGGGTCGCAGAACGCAACCTGCCAGCGTGGCACCCCCTTCCAGCGCTCCTTCGGCGATCCGTGCGGACATACGCGACAAGCGCTCGCCACGCGGCGGATACACCCGTCCGGCGATGCATCTGACGACGGTTCCGACGAGATGCTGCACCACGTGTTGTGGCGCATCGGACAAAGGTCCGGTGTCGATCACGGCATAGCCTGATGGATAAATCGTGACGGCGCGGGCCGCCGCCCGGGCCAGTGACAAATCCGCTGCAACACGCGCGACACTCGGTTCATCGGGCTCATCGGACACAGGTTTGGTCATGTCCACAGATCGGAGGCGCGCGCGGGCGAAGCGCACGTCCTGATTCGAGGGATCCTCGATCCAGTCCTGGTTGCGCGCGGTCATCGTCGCGGTCAAACGATCGCGCGGAAATGTCAGCAAAGGCCGCAAAATGCGCGTGTGGGACAATTCCCGGACCGCTGCCATGCCCGCCAGCCCGGCCGGTCCGCTTGCGCGCAACCGACGCATCTCTCGTGTTTCGACCTGGTCCGCATGGTGATGTCCGACCAACAGATGCAGGGCACCGCGGGCACGGCAGAATTCCTCCAGCCGTTCGTAGCGTGCCGCGCGCGCGGCCGCCTCGACGCCGTTCGTCACGTCCGCCGAGTTCCACGACAGAACATAATGGTCGATGCCGGCCGCCGCGAGCCAAGTTCCGACCTTCAAGGCTTCGGCGGCAGATTCCGTTCGCAGGCCATGATCGACGGTCACGGCATCGATACGGCCGTCACGTGCCGCGACCCAGTCCGCGGCCAGAAGCACCAGCGCCATGCTGTCACGGCCGCCTGACACGGCAACGACCAGATGCGGCTTGTGTTCGAACGGACCCAGCCGCGCCATCGCGCAGTCAAACTCGGCCGAATCGACCGGCGCAGATGAGCTTTGGTGAGGTGCGAGATCCCGGGCGGCTAGTTGCACTGCAGCCGGCCGATCTCCCGATCTGCGCGCTGGACGATGCTGGTCGGTGCGTCGGGATATTCAATGCGCAGCTTCTTCAATGTGATGCACGCATCGTCGGTCTGCTCCAGCTTGGCAAGCGACATTCCCAGCTTGAGCAGATTGTCGGGTGCTTTCGTGCTGTCGGGATACCGCTGGAAGCCTTCGGCGAACGCCCGCGCGGCCGTTGTGTAATCGCCGCGCACATAGAAGGTCTCGCCCAGCCAGTACTGGGCGTTGCCCGCCAGCGTGTCTTCCGGATTGGTCGACACGAAGGCGCTCAGTGCGGCCTCTGCGCCGGCGAAATCGCGCTGTAGGAGGAACTTGTAGGCATAGTCGTACTGCTGGCGCGGATTGCCCGGCGGCAGGGTCGAGGGCGACGTAGGCTCTTCGGCCGGAGCGCCGGTACTGGCAGTCTGGGCGTCACTGCCCGGATTGACGCCGGCAGCCCGCAGCTGGCTTTCGGTCAATGTCCCGATCACGCGCGGCGCACCGGCATTCTCGGCCGGCTCGACCGTGACGGCACCCGGCGCGCGCGGTGCGGACGGCGGAATCGGCTGGGTCGAGCCCGGCGGCGTTTCGGCGGTGGCCATCCCCTGCTCGAGATTGCGCAGCCGGAAGTCGATATCGGCGACCAAACGGTCCAGGCGCTGGTTGATCTGGCGAACCTGAAAATCGAGCTGTTCCACCTGCCCGGTCAAACGACGCAACTGCTCCTCCAGCTCGCTGGTCGTCAGTTGCAGGTTCGCGACCGCGGCCCTCGAAGAGCTTTCGCGCCCCGCCAGGGCTTCGGTGCGATCGGCCGGCGCGGGCGCGCCGCGATAGACGGTCCGCTCGAGCGCCTGCAACTGACGCTCGAGACGCGACAGCGTGTCGGCCAGGCCCCGTGTATCGCCGGACTGGGCCAGCGCGTTACCCGAGGCCGTCAGAAGGACGAAAGAAACGATGGCCGGAGTGACGATCCGAATATGTCTCATCATGTCGGCAATTCCCGTAGACAATTCAGCTCTGCCGGAGTTTCGAATCCCGGCGCTTCGCATGGCAGATTCCGCACGATTTTAGGCGAAACTATGGCACGCCCACAGCACAAACGAAAACGCCCCGGACAATCCGGGGCGCGTTCGAAACTTTAGCGGGCGAGGCCTAGTTGCCGTCGATCACCAGAACTGCGCGACGGTTCTGCGCCCAGGCGTTCTCGTTGGAACCCGGAACCGCCGGACGTTCCTTGCCGAAGCTGACGATCTTCACCCGGTTCGGGTTGATACCAAGAGACACCAGATAGTCGCGGGCGGAATCCGCACGGCGCTCACCGAGCGCCAGGTTGTATTCGCGCGTGCCGCGTTCATCGGCATGGCCTTCGACGATAACCTTGTTGCCCTGATAGGTCTTGAGCCAGGCTGCCCAGCGCTCGATCGCGGTGCGGGATTCGGCCGAGAGGCTCGACTTGTCTAATGCGAAGAACACGCGATCACCGACATTGACCTCAAGGTCCATCTGAGAACCAGGCTTGGGCCCAACCGGCGCCGCAGCCACCTGGCCACTGCTACCGCTCGAGGCCGACTGGCCGCTGCTATCGGAACTGCCGGAACTGCCGGAACTGCCGGCATCATCGCCGGTCGACGAACATGCCGCGAGTACGAAGGCCGCTACCACCAGGCCGGAAAGTTTAAGTCGCATGGGTGACTCCTTAAGCCGAATAGTCACAACTCCAAGACGTTCCAGATGGATAGCCGTTGGTTGGAACGCCCCTTCGTCGTGCATACACCGTCAGGTGCAGATTAATTGCGCAACTGCCGGACAAACTGTCTAAGCCGATGCCCGCAGAACGCTCGGACTATACGTTGCGAAATTGGCGGAATCAAGCGCCAGCCGTCGCATAATCATCGAAATTGGCAAGTATTTTCAGGTACTTTCGAGGTTCTGGAACTATTGGCTGAGAGGACCGGGAGACCATGCCGGGTCCGATCCTCCGACCGGTGTTCCCAGTTCACGTTCGTTGAAACCCGTCAAATCGATCGAGAATAGCCTCGGGATGCCACCCCGGCCCCGCGCGTCGCTCTTATCCTGCCGGAAGAACATTAGCACGCGTCCGTTGGGGGCCCAGGTTGGCCCCTCGACCAGAAACCCGCGCGTCAGAAGTCTTTCACCCGAACCATCCGGCCGCATGACGCCGATGTGGAATTTACCCCGGAAGATTTTCGTGAAGGCGATGAGATCGCCGCGCGGCGACCATACAGGTGTCCCGTAGCGGCCATTGCCGAAACTGATCCGCCTCTGGCTGCTGCCATCCGTGTTCATGACATAGAGCTGCTGGCTGCCGCCCCGATCGGATTCGAAAACGATCTTGCGTGAATCCGGCGCATAGGACGGCGCGGTGTCGATCGCCGGGTGATCCGTCAGCCTGCGAACCCGGCGCGTGCGCAGGTCCATCACGTGGATGTCGGAATTACCGTCCTGTGCGAAGCTCAAAATAACGCTGTCACCGTCGGGGGAGAATCGCGGCGCGAAGGTCATGCCCGGGAAATCCCCCAGCAACTCCTGCTCTCCGGTGTCGATGTTGAACAGATAGACCCGCGGCTGATCGTTGAAATAGGCGAGATAGGTGATTTCCTGCTGGGTCGGCGAGAAGCGCGGTGTCAGCACCAGGTTAGAGCCATCCGTCAGAAACCGATGATTGGCCCCGTCCTGATCCATGATCGAGAGCCGCTTGATGCGCTTGTCCGCGGGTCCGCTCTCGGCAATGTAGACGATTCGCGTGTCGAAATAGCCCACCTCACCCGTGATGCGTTCGTAGATCGTGTCGGCGATGATGTGCGCCACCCGGCGCCAATTGGCCTGGGTCGTGGTCAGGCTCAGCCCCGTCATCTGGTTTTCCGCGAACACATCCCAAAGCCGGAACGAGGCCCGCAAGGCACCGTTGGGTTCGATCCCGACCTCACCGACCACAAGCGCCTGTGCATTCAGCGGTTTCCAGTTCGCAAATCGCGGCTTCACGCCAAGGCCCTGGGGCTTGGCGTAAAAGGCCCGCTTGTCGATCGGCCGAAAAAGCCCGGAGCGTTCGAGATCGTCGGCAACCACCTGGGCAATATCGATACTGAACCGGCGCGCAGCATCATCCGAGGGAAGAAAGTCGGGCACGGCGATGGGCAGCGGTTCGACATTTCCCTGGGTGATATCAACCGTCAGCTCTGCCCGTGCGTTGGTTGCAAACAACACCGTGACCATCAGCGCGGCGATCAGGAAAACGAGGCGGAAGGAATTTACGACACGTGTCATGGCTAGCTCAGCATCTTGCTTGGATCGAAGTTGAAGCGGATTTCTTTCCAGATTTCATATTGGTCCGCCGGCAGCTGAAGAGGCTGACAGTTGACGTTGAGAACCGCACGGCGAGCTGCTTCAGCAGCCGCCTGAAAATACCTGTCGAGACCCATCAGCGGCGCGTCGACCACAGTGGCCTCGCGCACTAGGCCCTGGGGATCGACCCGGATCAGCACGGTGACGATGAGGTCTTCCGCGTCGCGCGCGCCCACCGGCGGATTCCAACAACGGCCGATCTGCTGCCGGATCAAATGGCGCAATCGGTCCAGTTCGGCGATCGAGGCACGCACGGCGACCTGTGTCTGCACCGGCGCCTCCTTGCCCTTTTCACGGACCTTCTCGGGCTTGCGCGCGCGCTCGGGCGTCTTGACGGTGTCCTTTACCGCCGCGAGGTCCTTCAGGACATTGTCGAAGCTGCGCGACGGCGCCGGAGGCTTCGGCTTGGCCTTCGGCTTCGCCTTGGCGATCGCCGGCGCGGGTTCCGGTTTCGGTTCCGGCGCCTTCTTTTCCGGCGGCGCAGGCTTGGCCACCGGTGGCGCGGGCACGGGTTCCGCGCGCGCGACCTCTTGCGGCTTGGGCGCCGGCGGTTCTGGCACCGGCTGCGGCGGGCGCGGCGGCGGTTGCGGGGCGGCCGTGCGGGTCGGTTCGGGTTCCGGCTCCGGCGTGGCAGCTTCCGGCGGACGCGTCACATCGTCGATGCGCACCACCTCCACGGGGATCACGGTGGCCGTGACTTCGGGCGGGGAAAACAGGAACGGCAAGCCGAACTGCGCAACCACCACCAGCAGGACATGCCCTGCTGCGGAGACCAAGCCGCCAGCTCTGAAATGTGCCCGGACCGCTCTCATGATCGACTGCCGTTCGCTCCCTGGTTTACTGCGCGACGTCGGGTATCGGAACTTCGGCAATCAGCGCGACTTTCGCGAATCCCGCCTCCGAGACCATGCCCATCACTTCCATCACCCGTCCGTACTGGATCGCCCGGTCGCCGCGCACGAACACGCGCAAGTCGGGGTTCGCCTGAGAGACCGCGACCAGCCGCGGGATCAAAGCGGCCTCCTCGACCTCCGCTTCCTGCACATAGACACGCCCTTCGGCGTCGACGGTGATGATCAGCGGTTCCTTTTCCTCGTTCAGGGGGTCGACTGCGGCCTTGGGCAGGTCCACCGGCACACCGACGGTCAGCAACGGTGCCGCAATCATGAAGATCACCACCAGCACGAGCATGACATCGACGAAGGGGGCGACGTTGATCTCGGTCATCGGTCCAGCGCGCAACCGGCGGCGCAACCGCATGCTGTCAGAGCTGAGTGCCATGGTTTACTTCGCCTCTTCGAGCTGACGCGACAGGATGGCGCTGAACTCGGCGGCGAAACCTTCGAGACGCTGCGAGTAGCGCGACATGTCGGCGCTGAACTTGTTGTAGGCGGCAACGGACGGGATCGCGACGATCAGACCCATGGCTGTCGTGAACAGCGCTTCGGCCAGGCCCGGTGCGACGACGGCCAGGTTGGTATCCTTGGCGATCGCGATGGCCTGGAAGCTATTCATGATGCCCCACACGGTACCGAAAAGACCGATGAACGGGGCCGTGGCACCGGCCGAGGCGAGGAACACCATGTAACGTTCGATGCGTTCCATCTCGCGGGTCAGCGAGACTTCCATCACCCTCTCGATGCGTTCTCGGAGGTTGGCGCGCAGCGCATCGGTCGATGCCAGCCCGCGTGACGAACTTCGTCGCCATTCCGACATCGCAGCCGCAAACACCGCCGCCATTGGATCCGATGGTCGATTCCCAAGACGCTCGTAGAGTTCCTCCAGCGACCCCCCGGACCAGAAGTTCTCCTCGAACCGCGATGCATCCGACGACAGCCGGCGTAGCTTCAGCCATTTGTCGATGATGATCGTCCACGACCAGAAGGACGCGACAAACAAGATCACCATCACGATCTTGATGACCACATCGGAGCGCAGGAACAGGCCCCAGACCGAAAAGTCCGCGATCCCGGTACCCCCGGTTACAGCGATCGTTTCAACGATATTGGATTCCATGGAACGAACAGCCTCGCGTTATAGTTCATCAGGTGTCGCCAACGCCCAGGCCAGCGCGGCGATCATTGGTTCTCGACAAGTTTTGCCAACTCGGTGTGCACCGGGGCGGGAAGCCGGGCCGGACGCAGCACCGAATCGATACAGGCGAGACGGATCTGCATTCGCACCAGCTCCGCGCCGCCTTCCCCCAAAACGGTTTGTGTTATTCGCAGGCTCGCGCCGCGGACCTCGTGCACCTGCGTTTGCACGGTCAACGGGTCGTCCAACCGCCCGGGCAGTTTGAATTCGGTGTCGCAGCTGCGCACGGCAAACGCGACTCCCGTTTCGTTCATCAACTGACGGTGCTCGGTCCCCAGACATCGCATCATCTCCGTTCGCGCCCGCTCCGCAAACCTGAGGTAGTTGGCGTGATAAACGATACCGGCCGCATCCGTATCCTCGTAGTACACACGAACCGGCAACACATGGGTGGCCCCCTCGAACCAGCCCGATGTGCCGTCGCGCGCTGAACCAGATTCAGTCGGCACCATCTTCGTCCTGATCTGAATCTTCTGCGCCATTTGTGGCAACCGTGTGGCCGGAAAGCAGGTCGCCCTGGTTCCCGGTCGGCACCGGCAAGCCAAGATGGCCATATGCATGGGCCGTCAGCATGCGCCCGCGCGGTGTGCGCTGCAGGAACCCCTGCTGGATGAGATACGGCTCGACCACGTCTTCCAGCGTGTCGCGCTCTTCGGACAGAGCGGCGGCCAGCGTGTCGATGCCGACCGGGCCGCCGAAATGAATCTCCGCGATGTGGCGCATGTAGCGCCGGTCCATGGTGTCCAGTCCGCGATCGTCCACATCGAGACGCCCGAGCGCATTGTCAGCCACGGTCCGGTCGACCGGGAAGCTGTCCTCGACCGCTGCAAAGTCACGCACCCGGCGCAACAACCGGCCGGCGATCCGCGGGGTGCCGCGGGCGCGCCGCGCCACTTCCTCGGCGCCATTGTCGCTCATATCAAGCTCGAGCAGCGCTGCGCCACGGCGCACGATGGTGGTCAGGTCTTCGGGCGAGTAAAACTCGAGCCGAAGGTTGATTCCGAACCGCTCGCGCAACGGGGTACTCAGAAGCCCGAGACGGGTCGTCGCGCCGACCAGCGTGAACGGCGGCAGCTCGATCCGCACCGATCGCGCCGCCGGCCCCTCACCGATGATCAGGTCGAGTTCGCCGTCTTCCATCGCGGGATAGAGAATTTCTTCCACCGCCGGATTGAGACGATGGATTTCATCCAAGAACAGGACATCGCGCGGCTGAAGGTTGGTCAGCACGGCGGCTAGGTCCCCCGCCTTGGTGATGACAGGCCCCGAAGTGGCCCGGAACCCCACCCCTAGTTCCTGTGAGACGATCCGGGCGAGCGTGGTCTTCCCGAGGCCCGGCGGACCATGAAACAGCACATGGTCCATGGCCTCGTCGCGCTTGCGGGCCGCCGAGATGAACACGGCCAGGTTCTCACGCACCGCAGGCTGTCCGATGAACGCATCCAGCGTCTGTGGGCGTAGCGCGATGTCCGTTCGATCGTCGCCCTGCGCGGCGGCATCAACCAGGCGGCCGTCCTGGTCCTGGGCGGTCATGTCGCTCACTGGATCAATTCCTTCAACGCGGCGGGAATCAACTGATCAAGATCCACCCCGTCGTCGCTTTGCATAGCCCGGGAGACCGCACCGAATGCCTCCGCGCGTCCGTAACCCAGATTGACCAGCGCCGAGACGGCATCGGCCGTCACCGCGTCTTCCGGGTCTCCGCCCCCATTGGACCCGGCCGGCGTGCGGGTCGCCACCGCCGCGGCCCCGGGGGTGAACTCTCCACCCAGGCCGACAATCTTGTCCTTGAGTTCGGTCATCAGGCGCGCCGCCAGTCGCGGACCGACACCATCGGCCCGGGTGAGGAGCGTCTTGTCTTCGGCAACGATCGCTGTCGTCAACTCGTCGACCGACAGGGTGCCAAGGATGCCCAGGCCGACCTTGGCACCGACCCCCTGGACCGTCGTCAGCATCCGGAAACACTCGCGTTCGCGCGCCGAGCCAAACCCGAACAGATGGATATGGTCTTCGCGCACATGGGTCTCGATATGCAGGGACAGGGGTTCGCCGATGGCCGGCAGGGCTGCCAGCACCCGGGCCGGACAGTAGACGTGATAGCCCACACCCGACACATCGATGACGACCCAGTCCTCGCCCATTTCCTCGAGAATGCCCTTCAACCGCGCGATCATTGCGCCGCCTCGTAAACCGTCTGGGCATTGGCGTGATGCGCATGGCAGATCGCCACGGCAAGTGCATCGGCGGCATCGGGAGATTCGACGATGGCACCGGGCAGAAGCACGCCAATCATGTGGGATATCTGGTCCTTGTCGGCATGGCCGTATCCCACCAGGGATTTCTTGACCTTGTTCGCGGCGTATTCCGAAACCGGAATGCCGGCCAGCGCCGGCACGAGCAGTGCGATCCCGCGCGCCTGCCCCAGTTTCAGGGTCGATTGGCCGTCGCGGTTGACGAAGGTCTCTTCCACCGCGGCGCCATCGGGTCGGTGTTCCGCGACCACCTCACTCAACCCGACATGCAGACGCTTGAGACGCTCCGCCAGTTCCCCGCTACCCGAGCGCACAACCCCGTTGGCCACATGGCGCAACCGGTTGCCTTCGACATCGACGATGCCCCAGCCCGTAAAACGCAGTCCTGGATCAACGCCCATCAGCCGCATGTCAGCTCCCGGAGCGGATCGGCCCGCCGCCCATGTCAGCCCGTTAGTTCCGCCATGATGTCGTCACTCACCTCGAAATTGGCCGCGACCCGCTGCACGTCATCGCTGTCGTCGAGCGTGTCGATCAATTTGAGCAGGGTGCGCGCGGAATCCGCCTCAAGGTCGACGGTCGTCTGGGGTTTCCAGGTCAGGTTAGCCGATTCCGGCGCTCCGAAACGCCCATCCAGCGCCTCCACGACCTGCCCGAAATCTCCCGGCTCGCAGGTGATCTCGTGTCCGCCGTCGGTGCTGGAGACATCTGCCGCACCGGCCTCGAGTGCAGCCTCGAACATGTCATCGGCGCTCGCGACATCGGCGGGATAAACAATCTCGCCGACCTGGTCGAACATGAAGGCAACGCTGTTTGTCTCTCCCAGATTGCCGCCATGCTTGGAAAATGCCGAACGGATCTCCGAGGCGGTGCGATTGCGGTTGTCGGTCAGCGCCTCGACGATCAAGGCAACCCCGCCGGGGCCATAGCCCTCGTATCGAATTTCCTCGTAATTGTCGGCCTCGCCGCCACCCGTCGCCTTGTCGATGGCACGCGTGATCCGGTCCTTCGGCATGTTGGCACCGCGCGCCGCCGCAATCGCGGTGCGCAGGCGCGGATTCTGGTCCGGCTCGGGGCTGCTGCGCGCCGCCACCTCGATCTCGCGCGCCAGCTTGGCGAACGCCTTGGCGCGCTTGGCATCCTGTGCACCCTTGCGGTGCATGATGTTCTTGAATTGGGAATGGCCGGCCATGTCCCGAACCCTCAATATCAGCGATTACCGAAACACTCAAAACACATGCAGCACCAACCGATGCGAAACCGCACACGCGGTGTCACCGCACGAAACACCCCGGTTTACCGGATTGTGGCCCGCGTCGAGAAGCCCTGATTTCCGGTTGCCGGAGCGGCTATTGCGCCGCCGTGTCGCGTGCGGGCACAAAGCCTGGCCAGGCGGTGTGCAGGCGTCCGCCCAAAATCAGCGGCGCTACATTTCGCGCGAGGCCCGTTGAATCATCGGTTTCGACCAGAACGGCACACAGGCTGGCCGGGCCGCGGGCCGGCGCCAGCCGTTCACCGACCACCTTGGTCCGGAACTTCGCGATCGCCGTTTCCTTCTGCATCCCGATGACCGAGTCATAATCACCGCACATGCCGGCATCGGTCTGATAGGCGGTCCCGCCCGGCAGAACCTGGGCATCGGCAGTGGGAATATGGGTGTGGGTGCCGACCACCAGGCTGGCGCGTCCGTCGCAAACATGACCCAGCGCAGCCTTTTCCGACGTCGCCTCGCCATGCACGTCGATCAGCACCGCATCGACAGCTTTGCCCAGCGGATGCGAGTCGAGGACCCGATCAACAGCGGCGAACGGATCGTCGAGCAGTTCCATGAACAAGCGACACATCACGTTGACCACCAGCACGGAACGGCCGTCGCGCGCCTTGATCACGGAGGCGCCGCGCCCAGGTGTCCCATCCGTATAGTTGAGCGGCCGCAACACGCGCGGATCGGCGTCGATAAACGGGATAATCTCGCGGTGATCCCAGACATGGTTGCCGGTCGTGATGGCATCCGCGCCCACCTCGAACAGCTCCTTGCAGATCTTGCCGGTCAGCCCGAATCCATGCGCCGCGTTCTCGGCGTTAACCACCACGAAATCCAGACTCAACTCCGTTCGCAGGCCCGGCAGATGTTCGAGCACAACTTCGCGTCCAGCGCGTCCAACAAGGTCTCCGCAAAACAGGATTTTCATGGCGTATTCCTACAGGGCGACCGGCATGGCCGCGGATTCGGTAACGATCCAGTCGAGCCGCGCATCGTTCGGACCGACGGGCAAGTCGTCGCGGACTTGGCCGGAAAAGGCAAGCCCCACGGCAAGCACGTCGCCGTCGGCACGCAACCGGGCAAGGGTGCGGTCATAGTATCCCCCGCCATAGCCGATGCGGTGACCGTCGCGATCGAACGCCAGCATGGGCACCAGAACCAGGTCGGGCACCAGCAGGTCAGACCCCTCGCGCGGGACCGAGGTGCCGAAGGCCGAGGGTTCGACGGCATCTCCAGGCTGCCATCGTCGGAACTCCAGCGGCTCGACGTCCGCGCCCACGACCGGAAGGCACAAGGCCGCGCCGGTGCCCGCCACGCGATCCATCAGCAAGCGTGGGTCGATCTCGCTGCCAATGGGCAGATAGCCCGCAACCACGCAACCCGCCCGCGCGTGCGCCGCAAGCACGGGCGCGGTTATGAAACGGGCCGCCACACCCGTGGCCGCCGCTACGCCAAGTCCCGACGCGAGCGCATCGCGTGCCTCGCGCGCGGCGCCACGAACCGCCGCCTTGCGCGCATCGATATCCGGGTCCGTGTCGCGAATGGGATCCGCCTCTTTTTCAAAAATGGTTGGAGTGGACGGCGCCAGGCGAGGGTCGGCGAACGGGAAGTCCACCGAGACCTGCTAAAAGCAGGTGGGCGCCGTGAATACCGGAACCTCGATTCCGGCAGGGACAGCTCCCTAGTGGATTAGTAAGGTCTCCGGGACTAATTGCCGCCTGACGCGACACCCAGCAGACCGTCCATCCATGAACCTAGGCGCGCACCACGCGCGCCGCAACCGCCCGCTCGGGAATTGGTCAGTCTGCCGCCAGGAGGTCGGCGAGTTTTTCGATCCGCTCGGACAGACCGTCGATGCGGGTCGCCAGGCGTTCTTCCGTGTCGTCGATCGCCGACTGGGCTTCCCGCGCAGTATCGTTGCGGGCCTCTTCCAGCTCTTCGCGGGTGTCGGACAATTCATCCGTGACCAGCAATCCCGCCATCACCATCAGGCTGGTATCACCGATCTGCCCGACCTCATTGACCAGTTCGTCGACCTTGCCGTCGAGATACTTTGCCAAGTTCGAAAGATGGGATTCCTGGCCGTCTTCGCAGGCGATGCGGTAGTCCCGCCCGTTGATCCTGATTTCAACCTGAGCCACTTCGAAGCCCCTGCTATTCCGCGAGCATGTTTCGCAAACGGCCGATAGCGTCGTCAAGCCGTCCCGAGACAATTCCAGACGTTTCCTGCAGAGTCGCAAACTCGGCGCGCAGTTTCGTCAACTCGTCCTGCAACTGCTGGTTCCCGTCGGCCACGCCCGCATCTTTCTCGGCCTGTTCGCGGCGTGCGGTCACTGCACTCTCGAGTTGCTCGAGAGCCGCGTCCAGGCGTTCGTTTGCTTCGTTGAGTTTTGACATCGACCCCGTCTCCCGCGTCGCGCATCGTACGCGGGCGCGAGTCGCACGGTCAACCGGATCGCCGTCGCGCAACCCCAGCAAATCCGCGGTGGAAAACCCGCCGAAGTAGGCGTTGACGGCCCGCGGGGGGAACGGCATGTTGCCGCCGCGTTACGCACTCAGGCGATTCCACGCCGCACCTATCCTCCGCCGTCCCCGAAGGCGCATAAGAAATATGAACGACGTCGCAAACCAAGCCGCTCAAAACCCGGCCGCCAGTGGTGCGCATGCATCTCTGGCCAACGCCATCCGCGCCCTTTCGATGGACGCCGTGCAGGCCGCGAACTCAGGCCATCCCGGCGCCCCGATGGGGATGGCCGACATGGCGACCGTACTGTTCACCCGTCACCTGAAGTTCGACGCGACCAATCCCGAATGGCCGGACCGTGACCGCTTCGTCCTGTCGAACGGTCATGCGTCGATGCTGCTCTACTCGCTGCTGTATCTCACGGGCTCACCCGACATGACGCTCGACGAAGTCCGCAACTTCCGCCAGCTTGGCAGCCGCACACCGGGCCATCCCGAATACGGCCACGCCGCCGGGGTCGAGACGACGACCGGCCCATTGGGCCAGGGCATCGCCAACGCTGTCGGCATGGCGCTCGCCGAACGCATGATGAACGCGCGCTACGGCGACGACATCGTCGACCACCACACCTATGTATTTGTCGGGGATGGCTGCCTGATGGAAGGCATCAGCCATGAGGCGATCTCGCTGGCTGGTCACCTGGGCCTGTCGCGCCTCATCGTTCTGTTCGACGACAACGAAATCACCATCGACGGCGACACCAATCTATCGGTGTCGGACGACCAGATGGCGCGCTTCGCGGCGAGCGGCTGGGACGTGGCGAAATGCGACGGGCATGATCCCGAGGCAATAGACGCGGCCATGACGGCCGCCAAGTCCAGCGACAAGCCCTCGCTGATCGCGTGCCGCACGGTGATCGGCTACGGATCACCCAACAAACAAGGCACCTCGGCCACCCATGGCGCGCCTCTCGGTGACGAGGAGATTGCGGCGACCCGCGAAGAACTCGGCTGGTCGCACGAACCGTTCGTCGTTCCAGATGATGTCCTTGCCGCCTGGCGCAGCGCCGGCACACAGGGGCAGGCTGCGCGCGACGACTGGGAGGCGCGCCGCGACGCCATGCCCGCCGATACCCGCCAGGCCTTCGACGCCGCGGTCGCGGGTGCGTTGCCGGAAAATCTCGACGCGGCGGTCAACGACTACAAGAAGCAGCTGTCTGCCGATGCGCCGAAATGGGCGACCCGCAAGGCGAGCCAAGAAGCGCTCGAAGTGATCACGCCGCTGGTCGAAACGATGATCGGCGGTTCGGCCGATCTCACCGGCTCAAACAACACCAAGACCGCATGCATGGAACCGATCCAGGCCGGCGACTATGGTGGCCGGTACCTCTATTACGGCGTTCGCGAGCACGGCATGGCCGCGGCCATGAATGGCATGGCGCTGCACGGTGGCCTGATCCCCTATTCCGGGACGTTCCTGACCTTTACAGACTATTGCCGCCCGTCGATCCGGCTGTCGGCGCTGATGGGCCTGCGCGTGATCTACGTCATGACCCATGATTCGATCGGGCTGGGAGAAGACGGTCCGACCCACCAGCCCATCGAGCATGTGGCCAGCCTGCGCGCAATACCGAACGTCAACGTCTACCGGCCGGCCGACGCCGTCGAGACCGCCGAGTGCTGGACATTGGCCCTGCAAAGCGAGAACACCCCATCGGTATTGGCGCTGACCCGTCAGGGCCTGCCGACGGTGCGCACCGAGCACACGGACGACAATCTGTGCGCCCGTGGCGGCTATGTTCTGGCCGCGGCCCACGGCGACCGCGCGGCCACGATCCTGGCTAGTGGGTCCGAGGTGGAAATCGCGCTCGCGGCGCGCGAGGCGCTGCAGGCCGAAGGCATTCCCACCGCCGTCGTGTCGATGCCCTGCTGGGAACTGTTCGACGCCCAGGACGATGCCTACCGGCGCGACACGCTGGGGGATGGTGTCCGCGTGGCGGTGGAGGCCGGCGTCACCTTTGGCTGGTCACGCCATGGTGTCGACGAGGCGAACGTCGTCGGCATGCGCAGTTTCGGTGCGTCGGCACCGGCGGGTGAGTTGTATGAACATTTCGGCATCACCGCAGACGCGGTTGCCGAACGCGTGAAAAGCGCCCTGGCTTGACCTTGGGTCGGCCTGTGGCAATTGAACTAGAAAGACCAACGTAGGAACGAGGAGAGAGTGATGGCGGTTCGGGTTGCGATCAACGGTTTCGGGCGCATCGGGCGCCTGGTTTTGCGGGCGGCATCTGAGTCGGGCCGCCGGGACATCGAGTTCGTGGCGATCAACGATCTGGGATCGACGGACGCGAACGCTCATCTGCTGCAGTATGACTCGATCCACGGCCCCTTCCCCGGCACGGTGAAGGCCGGACGGAATTCGATCAACCTTGGCGCCAAGTCGCGCATCGGGCGTTCCATCAAGGTCTTCGCGGAACGCAATCCCGCCAACCTGCCCTGGGGCGATCTCGGCATCGATGTCGTGCTCGAATGCACCGGCATCTTTACATCCAAGGAATCGGCCGGCGCGCACCTTAAGGCGGGCGCAAAGAAGGTCCTGATCTCGGCGCCTGCCTCGGGTGCAGACCTTACCATCGTACAGGGCGTCAACGACAACAAACTGCGCAAATCCCACAAGGTGGTCTCTAACGCGTCGTGCACGACCAACTGCCTCGCCCCGGTCGCCGCCGTTCTGAACAAGGCCATCGGCATCAAGCACGGCTTTATGACCACGGTACACAGCTACACCGGCGACCAGCCGGTGCTCGACACGCTGCACTCCGATCTGCACCGCGCCCGCGGAGCGGCGACGTCGATCATCCCGACCTCGACCGGTGCGGCCCGCGCGGTCGGCCTGGTGCTGCCGGAACTCGCCGGTAAGCTCGACGGCACGGCCGTTCGGGTGCCGACGCCGAATGTCTCGATGGTCGATCTGGTCGTCGAGGCCAAGAAGAACACCACGGCCGAAGCGGTGAATGCGGCGATCGAAAAGGCCGCGGCCAAGGGTCCCCTGAAGGGCATCCTGACCACCAACGCCGCGCCGCTGGTCTCCGCCGATTTCAATCACAACCCGGCGAGTTCCGTGTTCGACCTGACCCAGACCCAGGTGACCGATGGCCGGATGGTCCGGGTCCTCAGCTGGTACGACAATGAATGGGGCTTCTCCAACCGGATGAGCGACACCGCCGTCCTGATGGGCAAACTTGGCTAGCCGGAACGAAGATTATGTATGGGGAACGCCCGGGCCGGTCCCGGGCGTTTTCTTTACTACGCGCCGGTCGCGCCGAGCGGGCGTTCCTTGAAATGCCCGGCCAGGAAATCCACGAATGCGCGCACCTTGGCCGACAGGTGGCGGCCGGGCGGATAGATCACGTGCACCGATGGTTCGGGCTGGGCGTAGTCGCTCAGCACCTCGACCAGGCGACCGGATTCCAGATCCGGGCCTACCATCCAGGTCGGCAGATTGACGACCCCCAGCCCCTCGACCGCAGCCTCGAGCAGGGCCTCGCCATTGTTTGACGCCAGATTGCCCGTGGCCTGGATGACATGTTCCTTGCCCTTGGTGTCGGTCATCCGCCAGGTGTTGCCGCTCGAGAGATAGGAATAGGCGAGACAGTTGTGGGCCCGCAGATCCTCGGGCTTGCCCGGCATACCATGCTTCTTCCAGTAGCCGGGGGTCGCGGCGACAACGCGGCGTGCTTCCGCGAGCTTACGTGCGATCAGGCTCGAATCCTTCAACTCGCCGACCCGGATCAGCATGTCCGCACCCTCGGCGATGGGATCGACGAACTGATCCGACATGGACAGCTCCATCGACACATGGGGGTGACGTTCCAGGAACTCTCCCAGGATCGGCACGATATGCCGGCGGCCGAAGACCACCGGCATGTTCACCCGCAACGCGCCGCGCGGCTCGGTGTTGAGCTCCGTCACCGCCGCTTCGGCTTCCTCGATATCGGCGAGAATCTGCTGACAGCGCCCGTAATAGGCGCGGCCTTCCTCGGTCGGCGCCAACTGGCGGGTCGTACGATTGAACAATCGCGCACCGAGACGGTCTTCAAGCCGGGAAATCTGCTTGCTCACGGCCGACGGCGTCAGGTTCATCGACCGTGCCGTCGCTGAGAAACTGCCGAATTCGACGGCTTTCACGAAAAGCTCCATCGAGGTCAGCGTATCCATCTTTTCTCTCTATATGTTCCGTATCGGCACAATTCTTTTAATTGCATCTGGCGCTCCGGACAATCCGGACAGAAAAATAAACATCCGAAATTTCACAGAGTGCGCGCAAATGCGGGCGTTCGGGTACCATTGAACGATGTCGGACGCCAGCCCATCCTCCCATCGTCCACGGTTTGTCGTACACAGTTACGATCAGGCCGTCGCAGCGCTGCAGGCCGCTTCGTCCCACGATCGGGCAATCGAGATTCTGAGCGCTACCGGTGCCGCGCGCGCTGCCGGTGCGGGATGGTGGCGCGAACTCGTCGAGCAGGCTAGCGCCGCCGTGCCCGGCGTTGACGCCGTCTGGATTCTGGATTGCGCCGACGAGCCCGGCCTCGCCCTGGCCGCATTGCGCGAGGGGGTCGAGGCCGTGTCCCTGGACGGCGATGGTCCGGCCTGGCAACGGGTCGCGGATATCGCTCGACAATCCGGCGCTGATCTTCGTCGAGCGGATCACGCCGGCGCGCTCGATCTGGCGCGCGCAAACAATCCACAGCAAGAGTGCGAAAGGCACCTGGGGGAAGCCCCGGACGGCGTTGCAAAACCGCGCGCCCTCGGCTAATTCACTGGGGAACAGAGTCCTGCCCGTGATCTGGCTGCGCGGTGCGACGGACCGGCTCCGACAACGGGAAACATCGTTATGAAAGTCACGCAGCGCGTCCGCAAAATCCTGTCCTGGTACGAAAGCGACAACCCGGGCACCAAGACCAATCTCGCGCGCATCCTGATGACCGGCAAGCTGGCCGGATCCGGAAAGATGGTGATCCTCCCGGTGGATCAGGGCTGGGAACACGGCCCCGCGCGGAGCTTCGCGCCGAACCCGCCGGCCTATGACCCGCATTATTTCCCGCAGCTGGCCATCGATGCCGGTCTGAACGCCTATGCTGCCCCGCTCGGACAGATCGAGGCGGCAGCCGACAGTTATGCCGGCTCGGTGCCGCTGATCCTCAAGATCAACTCCTCGAACTCCCACGCGACCAGCAAGGACCAGGCGATCACGGCTTCGGTCGGCGATGCGCTTCGGCTCGGCTGTGCGGCGGTCGGCTTCACGATCTATCCTGGCTCTGACGACGCCTTCGAGATGATCGAGGAAATCCGGGAGATCACAGAGGAGGCGAAGGCCTTCGGCCTCGCCACCGTCATTTGGTCCTACCCGCGCGGCGGCAACCTGTCGAAGGAAGGCGAGACGGCCATCGACGTCACCGCCTATGCCGCCCACATGGCCGCCCAGCTGGGCGCCAACATCATCAAGGTGAAGCCGCCGACCAACCATATCGAGAACGGCGACGCCAAGAAGGTCTACGACAGCCAGAAGATCGACATCTCCACCCTCTCGTCGCGGATCGCGCATGTGATGGAATCGTCGTTCGGCGGCAAGCGCCTGGTCGTCTTCTCCGGCGGTGCGGCCAAGGGCACGGACGCGGTCTATGACGAGATTCGCCAGCTGCGCGACGGTGGAGCCAACGGCTCGATCATCGGACGCAATTCCTTCCAGCGCTCGCGCGAGGATGCGCTCGAGCTGCTGGGCAACGTCATCAAGATCTACCAGGGCAAGTTCTGATCACCTCCGACCAGGGCTGCCGGCTGTATCTGATCAGCCCGTCGAACCTCGACGGTGACCGGCTCGACGCGTTCGCCCGTGCCCTGACGGTCGCCCTCGATGCCGGCAATGTGGCCTGCCTGCAGCTGCGCCTGAAGGGCCCGGACGAGAGCCCGGCCTCCGATGCGGATATCCGGCGCGCAGTGGAAACCCTGCTGCCCATAACCGCCGCCCATGATGTCGCCTTCATCCTCAACGACCGGCCCGACCTTGCCGCCGAACTCGGTTGCGACGGCGTTCATGTCGGACAGGAAGACGCCTCGTATGAAGACGCCCGGCGGCGTCTGGGAGACGATGCCATTGTCGGCGTGACCTGCCACGATTCCCGCCATCTGGCGATGGAGGCGGCAGAGGCCGGGGCAGACTATGTCGCCTTCGGAGCCTTCTTCCCGACGGACACCAAGACGCCGAAATCGCGCACCCGGCCCGACATCCTTGCCTGGTGGTCGGAGCTTACCGAAGTGCCCTGCGTCGCCATCGGCGGAATTACGGCCGAGAACTGCGGATCATTGGTTGCCGCCGGTGCGAACTTCCTCGCCGTGTCGGCCGGGGTCTGGGCTCATCCCGACGGCCCCGACGCCGCAGTGCGGGCGTTCAACGCCGCCTGTAGCTAGCCGGGCTGGAAAACGGCGCCCGCAACTGCTAGAGAACCGCCGCCGCATACCAAAACCACAGGCGACGAAGACCATGAAGATCGATGGCAACGAAATCCGGCCGGGCAATGTGATCGAACATCAAAATCGCCTCTGGCGGGCGGTGAAGACCCAGCATGTGAAGCCCGGCAAGGGCGGTGCG
>MDTE01018825.1_pt1 | contig 40212 bp, 33 predicted proteins | sample 811231 | NCBI WGS metagenome assembly MDTE01 (sample SAMN05326651, study PRJNA326480) | marine metagenome | isolation source: seawater | place: Indian Ocean: Red Sea | collected 2010
TAGATTTTAAATCATCGATAGTGAAACCTTAGAGTTTCCTTTAGAGCGCTATCTTATCGGCACTTGTAGCTGTGTAGTCTACTCCTGCAGGTTTAAAGACTCGCTTCTGTTGTCGAGAAGCTTCAATCTCTCGTTGATATTGGACGAGCAGAAGAACGTACCCTAAGAAAATGGAATCTACGAATAGATTCACAGCAATGAACGCTCCACCTACAACTATGGCCATGAGTAAGGTAAACATCACAATTCCGATTAAGGACAAAAGAACTTTGCGCCGTCGCAGACGAGCTTGCTCACTAGATACTTCCATTGGATTCGACCCCTTCTTTATTCTGTCGAGTGGTGGCTCAACCAGGGAGTGCCCGGGTTGATGGTAGGCATGGTCCCATGATGTAAACGGTTGGTGGATTGGTACTACAACCGCTCGAGGAGTTTTTCGAATTCGCATTCGGCTAAATGGACTCCCCAACATCATAGAAGATGTTCCTACACGCGTACGAAGCCAGTAAATACCTGCTCCGAACCAAAGAATTGCTAATGCAACTAACAGCACAAACTCCACCAGTCTCTAGGCTGCTCTTATAAAATTTTTGCACTAATTGTCTTATAGTTGGTGGATAGAAGGCCAATTTGTTCCCTGAATACGGGATTGTTGCGATTTATTCGTATCTGACGTTGAAGCGCCAGGCTATACCTTGTGTTTTTCGAGTGTTGAACAGGTATTTATCTAATAAAGTCACCTGATAATCCTCCAGTTTTTTGGAGGAGAGCTAGATCTGTTATTTCCATTCTTTTGTCCATACTTTTACACATATCATAGATTGTGAGGGCAGAAACTGAGCACGCGGTGAGCGCTTCCATTTCAACTCCAGTCCGCCCAACAGTTGTAACTTCTGCCTCAATTTCCACTTTGTCATCAATAATCTCAAATTCAACTTTCACTGAGCTCAACATCAAAGGATGGCAAAGAGGAATAATATCTCCAGTTCGTTTTGCTGCTTGAATCCCTGCGACACGAGCGACAGCGAAAACATCGCCTTTGGGTAGATCACCTTGCTGAAGCGCCACGATAGTCTCTTTTGCCATTGAAATAGTCGCTCTTGCTTTAGCGGTTCTTTTGCTATCTTGCTTTTCGCTAATGTCTACCATATGGGCCTGACCATCTGGATCTAAATGCGAAAAATTTTCGTTTACCACCACTGCTAACCGCCGATCTGGGACATTGATTTACTTGGTCGAATAAATACAGATTTCCCAATCTGGTGCCCTGCCCATTTCTGTTTAACTGCATGCGAGAATAACTCAATGATCTTTTCATCTCCTGCATTTTCTCGAAGTAGTTTGCGAACATCATATTCCTGTATAGCGAATAGACAGTTCCTGAATTTCCCATCTGCAGTAAGGCGAATTCGGTCACATGCATCACAAAAAGCTTCTGAGACAGTAGCAATAATTCCTATTTCACCGGGGCCATCTACAAATTTCCATCTAGCGGCTGGAGAACTTCCCCTTGAGAGCGGCTCGAGGTCATACTTAGAACTTATGAGCTCAAGAATTTCATTCTGCGGCATGACCTTAGATTCTGCCCATGTTTCGTCAGCATCTAATGGCATAAACTCAATAAAACGAACTACAAGACCGTTCTCTCGGCCATATGAAACAAAGTCCAAAACTTCATCGTCATTAACGCCCTTCATCACCACCATATTTATTTTGACTGGATCAAATCCAACAGATTTGGCTGTTTCAATACCGTGAAGAACCTGTTTGAGGTTGTCTCGACGAGTCAGCGATTCGAATCGTTTACGGTCAAGAGTGTCTAGAGAAATGTTGATTCGGTCTAGTCCAGCGTCATACAACTCACCTGCAATTAATGGAAGAGTGGCCCCATTTGTCGTTAAAGATAGATCAACGTTAAGCTTCGCGAGTTTTTCAATTAACTTACTGAGGTTCGCTCTAACAGTTGGCTCTCCACCAGTAAGACGAATACTCTCAATCCCGAATTTATTCACAAGCAAGCTGGCGAGGCGTTCAATTTCCTCAAATGTTAATAATTCTTCTCTAGGAGTCCATTCCATTCCTTCTTCGGGCATACAGTATTGGCATCGAAAGTTGCATCGGTCGGTCACTGATATACGCAAGTCACGATGAACGCGCCCGTAGGTATCAATAAGTTGATCTTTCATCACTATCAATCTAGCGCTTGATCTGCTTTAGAAGCGAAAGTATTCAATAGGGTTTCCTTTAGGCACGCCGTCTCCATCAGGGATGATCGATAAAGTATTGGCTTCAGCCATCCCACTGAGCTGATGAGAACCTTGCTTCCCAATTGGACTGAGCAAGGTTACGCCTTTCTCTTCATTGAAAAATGAACGAACAAAATGTGTTTTTCCGTCTACCCGACGGCGGAAATCATCTGCTGCGATTCCATGCAATACTTCCGGAAGAATAGATTTTCTACCCATCATCTTGTAGAGCGCCGGTTTTGCCAAAAGTAGATACGAGACCATAGATGAAACTGGATTTCCGGGTAAACCAAATATAGGTACCCCCTGAACCACTCCAAATGCGAATGGCTTCGCGGGCTTTATTGCGATCTGCATCCATCGCATATCCCCCATATTATTAAGCACTACTTTGACATAGTCATAATCGCCCATGCTGACTCCACCAGTTGTGATCAGCGCATCACATTTTGCGACGCCTTCTCGAACAGTCCTCTCGATCGCTTCTTCATTATCCGGAATTAATCCAAGGTCAATGGTTTCAAATCCATCACTCTCCAATAGCGCGACCAACGAAAATCGATTTGAATCGCGAATCTGACCTGGAAGCAAAGGTTCATTGCCCTCAACTAATTCATCCCCAGTAGAAAAAACGCCTACCGTTGGGCGTCCAATTGTATTAACTTGATAAATTCCAAGGCCAGCTAGAAGTCCTATATGTGCCGGAGTTAAGGCTGTTCCTTTATCAATAACCTGATCGCCGGGGCAAAGGTCTTCTCCGGATCTACGAATATGGTCACCTCTTTTAGCGCTTCGGCTCAGATGCACGAGATCTTTTGACTTATCTTGCCTTGTCCATTCGACCATAACAACTGCATCCGCACCCTCCGGTAGAGGAGCGCCAGTCATTATTTTTACGCTTTGCCCGCTCTTAATTTCGAAATCTGGTTGTGTCCCAGCAGGTATGGTCCCAATTACTTCTAGCGTTACCTCATTACTTTCTGTAGCCCCATCAGTATCTGCTGCTTTTAGTGCATAACCGTCAACAGCAGTATTATCGAAGGGCGGTACTAGCTCTCCAGAAGTAACTGCTTCTGCTGTCACTCGCTCACGAGCAGAAGTTATGCCAACTACTTCTTCCGGAAGCTGGGAAACTCTTTCCAAAACGTAATCTTGTGCTTCGTCTAATGGGATCATTGTCTTATGCTAACAAAGCTCAATCGAGGACAGGCGCTAGAAGATGATGATCTGGGCGTATTATGGAGATAATGATTTTGTGGTGGCTTCTAATACCAGTCAGTTATGCTCTTGGGACTTTCCCCACAGCGCATATCGTCGCAGGACTTGTTGGACACGATCCGACTACAGAAGGGTCCGGAAACCCTGGAGCGACTAATGTTTACCGTGTTGCTGGGGCAAAAGCGGGTGCGATCGTACTGATTGGCGACTTGTTAAAAGGGCTTACACCAAGCTTGGTGTGTCTTCTTATAGACGGTAGGAATTTAGCACTTGCAGCTGGCATGGCTGCAATGGTCGGACATGTGGCTCCAATAACGCGAAAGTTTAATGGAGGAAAGGGAGTAGCAACACTTGCTGGCCTCTCCTGGGTTTTGTATCCATTTGTTGCGCTTGGGCTATTCATACTCTGGATGCCGTTGATGAAATTATTCAAACGTGCCTCGCTAGGGTCAATAATAATGGTTCTCTTATTCCCAGTTGGTGTGCTAGTAATGCCAGAAACTAGATGGTATGAGGTCATCGTCGCAGCCGCCGCTTCAGCGGTAGTTACAATTCGCCACCATGAAAATATCAAACGCCTCTTCAAAGGAGAGGAAAAGGCTATTGAATAAAAAACACCATAGAAGAGTTCTTCATTTTCGCAGGTGCTGCTACCCTACCGTTCGCTGGCGAATGGAGTGCTAAATGCCAACATACGACTACAGATGCGAAACTTGCGGAAAGACTTTTGAAGTTTTTCAGTCATTCAGTGACGAACCTTTGACAGATTGCCCTGATAAAGCATGCACAGGAACGGTTAAGAAAATATTCTCAGCTCCGGGAATAAGTTTCAAAGGCTCTGGGTTCTACAAAAACGATAGTCGAAGCTCATCTACTAAAAAACAGACCTCTAAACCTTCGAACAACTCTTCTGATGATTCAAAGTCTTCTAAATCTGATTCAGTCAAGAAGGACCCACCCTCCTCTTCTAGTCCCTCACCTTCCAAAAGTGAGGCCAGTTAGAGAACTCCAGTAGACAGTAACGAGATGGCTAGGATACCTATTGCAACACGGTAGAAGCCAAAGACTGAGAAGCTTTTATTTTCAAGCCAACTGACCATCCATTTCACCGAAGCCATAGCAGAGAGAAATGCAGCAATTAAACCGACCAGGGGAGTCCAGTATCCAAATACCTCTATGATCCGCCCTCCATCTTGAGAAAGCTCATAGAAAGTCGCTGCAGCTAGGGTAACTAGGCCTAAAAGGAAACTAAATTCAACAGCAGCTGCTAAAGATAATCCAAGTGCAACTAATGCAAAAATGGTAACTAAGCTTCGACTTACACCTGGCCACAGGGCCAGCGCTTGGACAAGCCCTACCACAATCGCTCCTTGAAGACTTAGATTCTCCATACTCGATCCATCTCGTTTCAGGAGTTTCTTCTCATGGGCGAAAAGAATGAAGACACCTCCAACGATCCATGCATAAGCTACAAGTTCTGATTCATACAGCCGATCTTTTACGTAATCGGCTAGCAGGAGTCCGATAATAGCTGTCGGGACAAATGCAGCAACCAAATTTCTCAAGACAACCTTTCCGATCTCGCTTTGGCCACGCAAACCTTCGTACATTTGGCGAATTCTGTTTTTGTAGAGAACAATAATTGCTAAGATTGCCCCGATTTGAATAGAGATGATGTAACTATCTATAGCCTGTTCAGAAATCTCACTGCTATCAAGGTGCATCAATTCTTTCGCAGCTAGAAGGTGGCCAGTTGAACTAATCGGGAGGAATTCTGTGAGCCCTTCTACTACTCCTAGAACTATTGCCTTCCATAGAACCAGGCCTTCAGCGATAGTTGCCGAATTATTAGCTGAAGCTTGACCAGCAAAGAGTTCAAAAAATAGCACTAAAACAATGGCAGCAGAACCAAACAGTAATGTGACTTCTTGACGTTTTTTAATCATGCTTTAATAAACCGTAGACCCGATAAGAGACAAACCGCCTAAACATCAGAAAGAAGCAACGTTTGTTGTCATACTCCAGAAACCATTATGTCATTAACGACAATCGAAACTCCTGATGATTTCATTGGGAGCCTCTCCAAATCATTTCCTATATTTTGGATATCCAAAAGCATCCTTTGCAAAGTAGACGCTACCGTTACTTCTCTAACAGGTTCTGCTAGATCACCTTGCCGGATCATAAGGCCTTCAGCGCCAGCAGAGAAGTCACCGCTGACAGGATTAACCCCTGAATGTAAACCTGCTACTCCTTGGATAAGCATCCCTTCTCCAACTTGTGCAATTAATTCTGGCTGGCTGTGTACTCCTGGAGTCAGCATAAGAGCCAACGGTCCTGCGCCGGGCGAGCTGTTATAGCTTCGAACAGCTGAACCTGTAGATGATGTACCTAATGCTCGCGCCGTATAGCTGTTGTGAAGAAATCCTCTTAATGCACCTTTGTCAATTAAAGTATTTCTGCGGCTTGCTAAGCCCTCGCCATCTGCTTCAGTTGCAGTAAAAGCGCCAACATCAGTTGGATCATCTATAAGAGTAAGAAAGTTCGGAGCTACTTGGTCACCTTCCCGATCTGCGAAAAGTGATCTTCCTTTAAGAAGAGCCTCCCCGCTTAATGTTGATCCGATGATTCCTAGAAATTGGGCAGTGACATATGGGTCTAAAATGACCGTCATTCGCCCAGACTCGGCTTTTTTAGCGCCTAGTAGCCTTGTTGCTTTCTCTGTCGCATCAGAACTAGCTTTAGCAACATCTAGTTGCGTAGGGCTCCTGCCAACAGAATATCCAAATCCTGTCTGGGTATCTGTTCCATCTGAAGCTAATGATGACGCTGCAACGTAGCACCCACCTTCTTGATTAGCTCGGTGGATCCCAGTTGAAGTGACAATTGCACTTGTAGTAATCGAATCAACATAATCTGTTGACTCAACTCCGATTATTCTCGAATCAGACTGAAGAATTGAACTTTCAAGTTCAATCGCCAAAGCGATTTTGTCCTCATTAGCAAAGTCAGCAAGGGATGAATCCAGAAGTTCCAAAGAGACTGATTCAACTCCATCAGGTTCTGCAATGCCCTGGAATTCATCAGGGGTTCCGAAAGAAGCGTTGTCCCTCGCTTCCTCTAATGTCTCATTTAGGACATTGGTATCCAACGAACCGGCATAGGCCATACCCTGACGGCCATCCTGAACAACACGTATCCCTACACCCTGCGACTCAGCAGCTGTAAACGATTCAATCTCGCCTTGATAAACCCTAATATCTGTTTCTGTACCGTGGACAGCAACAACTTCAACCTGTTCGCCAGCAACTGTCTGACTAACAATGGCTTCGGCAATTTTTAATAGTTCTGATTGCATTAATGCCCCTAGCCGGCGGTACCGCCAACAGTGAGACTAGTGACGCGCAGTGTCGGCGTACCATCACCAACTGGAACGCCCTGACCATCTTTGCCACATGTCCCTGGGGAACCCATATCAAAGTCATTACCAAGTGCATCAATTTGATTCAGCACCTCGGGGCCATTCCCAATGAGATTGCCTTCTCTAATCGGTTCCGTTATTTCACCATCTTCTATTAGATACGCTTCTGTCATGCCAAAAACAAAGTCTCCGGTCGCCGTATTAACCTGACCACCACCAAGTTGAGCTACATATACGCCTTTTGAGGTATCTTCAATAATGTCCTCAGGGTCAGTTTCACCATTTGCGATATAAGTATTAGTCATTCGAACCATAGGTAACACCTGGTAACTTTGCCTTCTCCCATTTCCGGAACTCAATCGACCTTCGCTACGTGATCGAAGTCCGTCCCACATATAATCGACCAACACACCGTCCTTAATAAGAACGTTTCGCTGAGCCGGCCGGCCCTCATCATCTATTGCGAACGCCCCCCACTCATGTGCCATCGTCCCATCGTCAATTAACGTGACCAGCTCACTAGCCACACTTTCCCCAACTTTTCCAGCAAAGACTGATGCTTGTTTGTTAACCAAATCTGCTTCAAGCCCATGGCCACATGCTTCGTGAAACAATACGCCACCGCCACCGGAACCTATAACAACTGGCATAGTTCCACTGGGAGCAGGCCGGGCATTAAGCTTTGTCAAAGCTCTATGGGCTGCTCGCTCTGCAAGCTCTTCAACATCAACATCATCAAACAGTTCAAACCCGATAGGCCTGCCAATGGACTCTCGACCTGTTTGCATTCCACTATCACCGGTCGCAACACAAGAAATAGAAAAGAGAGTTCGAACCTGATCGTCTGTAGCAAACACCCCGTCACTATTGGCGACAAGTATCTTACGGCGAGAATCCCCATATCTAGCAGAAACCTGTGTAATTGCGGCCCCTTGACTACGAGCGACTTCATCAGCTTGAACTAAAAGATTTACCTTCTTTCCCTTAGCGACTAACTCGGGAAATGTTTCAACCTTATTTGGAGATGGACATACGACTTGTTCTAGGGCGTTGACTTGAGACCCAGCTCCGTCCGTTCTGGTAGCTGAAGCTGCTGCTCTAGCAGCAATCATCAATCCCTCTTCTGAAAGGTCAGCTGTATGGGCAAAGCCAGTTGTCTCCCCAGCAACAACACGGATACCTGCTCCCCGGTCACGACCTGATGTCAACTCTTCGACTTTTGCATCATCAAAAAGCGCTGAGCTAGAACGCTTATCCTCAACGAAAACTTCTGCAAATTCTCCACCAGACTTTAGAGCCTCGTTAAGAACTCTCTCTACTAAATTTTGTTCAAGCATATGCACCTCGTGCTTTGAATAGTAACCGCTTTGTAGCGAGTTTGCCCCATCCGACAGACACGGCGCCTGTTTGCGTATGGTATTAGTATGACCCTAGAACAAGGACTTAGCGCTTCTTTCGACTACAGCGTTAGAGAAGAGGATCTCTCAATCGCTTTGACATCCGGCGACGTTCCCGTTCTATCAACCCCAAGGGTAATTGCTTGGTGCGAAGCCGCGACAATGGCTGCTATTGAAGGTCATATTTCTGAGCAAGAAACCACTGTAGGGATGCGAGTCCGAGTAGACCATGTCAACCCTTCCGGACTAGGTGCGATGATTCGTGTAAGTGCTCTGTTGACAAGAATCGATGGGCGAAGGTTAACATTTCAGGTAAGCGCTCACGATGAACACTCACAAATAGCGATGGGACAGGTCATACGCGTAATTGTTCACCGGCAACGCTTCTTGGAGAGGGTCTAGTAAAGGCCTCAGAAGAAACAACTTTTGAGAAAAGCCGGTTAACTACTAAGCGCTGAAAACGCACTATTTTCGGGCTTTTGGGGTTAAATTTCCGCAAGAAAGTAAAGAGAAGTGCACAAATCCGATATATGGCTGCCAATGCGGAATAACCTATCAGTTGCTAGCAAATTACTTCCCACATCAACTCCTATCTAGCCGGACGCCTCAATGAGTTACATTTACAGCCGACCTCAACAGAAAGATTCCATCCCATGGTGGAAACGTAACTCAGTAACAATCCCCCTTCGGATTGGATTAAGCGTTGCTCTTCTCATTGTGATCCTTCAATCTATGGATGGAATAGACTGGGATGAGCTGATCCCAGAATGGAACCAGCAAACAGCTTTCTGGACTATCGGCGCTTTCATCTTCACGCTTATTGGCTTCATACTTGGAGCGATTAGATGGCAAAGAGTCCTCCGAGCACTAGGGATAAACCAATCAATTTGGAGACTTTTCAGCCACTATATGGCGGGTCAATTTGTATCGAATTTCCTCCCAACAACAGTCGGCGGTGACGTCATCCGGATAGGAAGACTTACACGGGATACGGAAGATGGCCCAGTTAGTTTTACCTCGGTTGTCTTCGAACGTTTGAGCGGATGGCTCGTCCTCCCAGTAATCACCTTATTGGGCTTTGCAATTAATCCAGGGCTAACTGGCCTAGGAACATCAACTAGAGTTCCTCTTGTTGTTGCAATGGTGACACTTATCGCTTTAACCCTTGTGATTCTTTTACTAGGAAATAATCGAATAGGGAAAGGACTTCAGAATCGTCAAGGGCTCTTAAGATTCGCTAATGCAGTCCATTTAGGACTTGATCGGCTTAAAGAGAACCCGAAGTCTGCGCGTGAAGTAATCATTTCAGCTTTCGCCTATCAATTTGCTCTCCTTCTTGCTGCCGGATGCGCTGTCGAGGCGCTTGGAATTGATGAGGTAGGGCTAACCGCCTTAATGGCATTTATCCCTGCTGTACTGATAATCCAGGTTCTTCCCTTAGGCATTGGAGGCCTAGGGGTGAGAGAAGGAACTCTTGTCGTTTTCCTTAGTGGAATTGATGTATCAAACGAACAAGCACTAGCCCTTGGGCTTGCCCTTTACGCTTTGACCTTGGTCAACAGTTTTATTGGCTTACCGATGCTTATCTTTGGAGGGCGAAAAGTGCCTAAATCAAGCAACATTGAGCCACCAAATCTCTAAAATGCGCGAAGAAAAACGCAGCCAAATACTCACCGTAAAAACAAAAAGGCCAGAATTAAACTGGTTTCGAGAACTGCTGCTTATTGGAATTTTCTATGCAATTTATTCCTGGGTTCGTAACCAATTTGGCTCAGCGGCCGTGGAACCTGGAACCGCGTTACGCAACGCACGACATATGATCGATCTCGAGCGTTTCGTCGGACTTTACATTGAAGCTGACATACAGGGATGGTTTTTGGGATGGGACCAATTTCTAAGGTTTTGGAATATCTTTTATGGGACCCTACATTTTGTCGTAACACTTGGGGCTTTGCTCTATCTGTATATTCGGCAGCCAAATGCCTACCCGCGCTGGAGAACCATTGGGTTAACGACTACAGGGCTTGCCTTAATAGGTTTCGCTACCTATCCGTTAATGCCCCCTCGGCTCCTAGGAAATTGCGGAACGTATGGTGCATGCATCGAAAGTAGTCCATTCGTTGACACGGTTGCCGAGCTAGGTGGCTTATGGAGCTTTGACTCTGGAATGATGGAAAACCTTTCAAACCAATACGCTGCTATGCCAAGCCTCCACTTCGCGTGGGCTTTCTGGAGCTACCTAGCTTTAAAACCATTTACAAAGCGCCGAATATCCAGTACGGCTCTCGCCCTCTACCCCGTATGCACTCTTTTCGCTATTGTTGTTACTGCCAACCATTATTGGATTGACGCCGTCGGAGGTGGACTAATCCTTTTAGCAGGATATTGGATCGGAAGTTCGCTGCAAAAATGGGCTGAATCACAAGCCATAACAAAGTGTCACACGCCACATAGCTAGTTTGATTTTCTCTTAGGGAAATCAATAAAGAACTGCTAACGTAAAAACTTGAAACTAAGAAAGTTATGCTAGAACAAATTACTTGCCCAGCAGATCTCCGGAGGCTCTCATCTTCTGAGTTGAAGAAACTGTCACAAGAAATTCGTTCGTTTATCGTTGACACGGTTGAAACGAACGGCGGACATCTAGGGTCAAATCTCGGAGTCGTGGAATTAACAATTGCCCTTCATCGGGCGTTTGATTCGCCGCGTGATATTTTGCTCTGGGATACGGGACATCAAGCATACGTCCATAAAATTCTCACTGGCCGTACCGAAAATTTTAGTTCACTACGCAAGGCCGGTGGGTTATCCGGTTACCCTAGCCGCGCTGAGTCTGATCATGATTGGATAGAGAATAGCCATGCATCGACAGCGCTAAGCTACGCTTTCGGAATAGCAGCTGCTCAATCAAGTAATGTGGGCGAAGGCCGAAGAGTCATTGCAATAGTTGGCGATGGCGCCCTCACTGGCGGGATGGCATTTGAAGGCCTTAACAACCTCGGACATGCGGGGAGTAACGTAATTATTGTCCTCAACGACAATGGTAGGTCATACGCTCCTACTATTTCACGCTTGTCAGATAGCCTCAAACGACTTCGAAATAACCCTAGATACCTAGAACAACAGGAAAAACTCGAAAGAAAAGTAAAAAATGTTCTTCCTTTCGGCGAATCAGTTGAAAAAGCTATAGAAGCAGCAAAAGCTGCGGTCAGGGAAATATGGGACCCAACCTCATTGTTCGAAAATCTGGGGCTCCGCTACAACGGCCCTTTCGATGGTCATAACGTTGAGGAATTAGAGCGTGCGTTCCGAAACGCTGCTGATTTTGACGGCCCCACAGTTATCCATGTGTTAACAGAGAAGGGGCGAGGGTATGGACCCGCTGAGAATGACCCAGTAAAGCGACTGCACGATATTGGAAATCCAAAACCAGGAAGCTATACATCTGCATTTACTGAGGTTCTAATCAAAGAAGCAGAAAGCCGGCAAGATATCGTAGCGATCACTGCAGCGATGCCAGATAGTACGGGACTCCTACCGTACTCCGAGCGCTTTCCGGAGCGCTTCTTCGATGTTGGTATAGCTGAACAGCATGCGACTACAGCTGCCGCTGGAATGGCGATGTCTGGCCTTCGACCAGTTGTAGCTATTTATGCCACCTTTCTTAATCGGGCATTTGACCAAATCGCTTTCGACGTAGGGCTTCATGAACTTCCCGTAATTTTCTGCCTTGACCGCGCTGGTATAACTGGCCCAGATGGAGCCTCACATCATGGGCTGCTTGACATGATGTTGATGTCGAAAATCCCAGGTATGACCATCTTCGCTCCTTCCTCATATCAAGAACTGCAGCAAATGTTCCAAGATGCTTTGGAGATCACCGATGGCCCGGTTTGCATCCGCTATCCGCGAACTCCTGCCCCAACTGTCCACGAAACAGAAGTTGGTAGAGGTACGAATGCTCGCAAACTCCAAGATGGAAATGATGCTTGTATTCTTGCAGTCGGCAAGATGCTCGAACCTGCTCAGGAAGCTGCTAATGCTTTAAAGGAATATGGAATAGATTGCGGGGTATGGGACGTCCGCTGTGTTGCTCCACTTGATATTGCTATGCTCGAAGATGCCCATCGTCACCCTGTTGTTATAACTATTGAAGATGGAGTTATTGAAGGTGGCATTGGGGCTAACATCCAAAACAAACTTTCGAGACTAGAAGGGCGAGGCCCTATCGTCCGAACTTTAGGGATTCCTTCTGCCTATGTACCTCAAGGTAATGCCGACGAAATCCTTTCAGAATTAGGTCTTGATTCCCAAGGAGTCACCAAAGAAGTCCTATCTTTGCGTGAATTTTTTCAGGGCGATAACTGATACTCTCAGTCGAAAAAGGGATTCTCTCCAGCTTCGTGATCTGTGAGATCTACGATTTCGGTAATCTCAGGGATAGCCTCGGCTATCATCACCTCGATCCCCTGACGAAGGGTTGCTGCAGACATAGCGCAGCCTTGACAACCACCACCCATTAAAATGTGGGCTACGGTCCCTTCCATTTTAACTAGCTCAGCGTAACCGCCATGAGCAGCCAGAGACGGGTTAATGTGCATATCAAGAAGCTGTTGGAGCTTCTCACCTATCGACCCAGTCAGTTCTATGTCCTCCCCGTCAAGCATATTTGGTCGATTAGGATTCCGAATAACTAGACCTCCCTGCATAGGATTACTTGGGAGATCAAGGGTGGCCCCATTGAGATTTTCATAGCTTTCTTCAGGTACCAGAACTGTAAGGTCACCGATAGTCGAAATGACATCGTTGTCCAAGGCTTCGTCAATGCTCTCGAAGGAGAGATCATATGAGAATTCAGGGCCATTAATCCCAATTATTTGTACGCGTAATCCCAGCTTCTCTGGTTCATCCTCCTCTGACCTGGCCTCTAAAACCTTTTCAACTGCGGCGTCAGTAACTAGTAGCCCCTTTGCAGTATCTTCACTGGTTTCAATTTGGTCAATGGACATATCAAAATAGTATCCAAATTACGGCCAAGGGTTACAGCTCAGAAGGAATTTCACTCAAGATATCTCCGTCTTTGCCAGCGACGATCTACGGTACATAATGTGGTCTCGATAAATTTCGATTTAAATAAACACTTTAAATTGATTCGACGTTTGTCACTTGTTGCCCTTCTCATGATCGGGTTTACCTTAAGGGCCTGGAACATAAATTGGGATGAAGGAACACACCAACACCCAGATGAGCGCTATTGGAGCATGGTCACAGAAGATATCTCTTGGCCTGGAAGCGGAAATTACTTTGATTCAGCCAACTCAACTCTCAACCCATACAACCACCGCAGCACTTGGGTTTACGGAACATTTCCTCTCTTCATCACAAAGGCAACAGCTAACTACCTTGAGAAAGACGCACTAATTCCTAACGCATTGGTTGATGCTGCAGACAAATTAGGCATTGGATTGAAGGAAACATCAGGTACGAATCTCACCTCGAAAGCATTCGATAGTGGCTATAACGCAAATTTAATTGGCCGACTTCTCTCTGCGATCATGGATACAGGCACAATCTTGATCGTATACCTACTTGGTCGAGAACTTTTTAACAGAAAAGTAGGATTTCTATCAGCCTTGCTACAAGCATTTACTACCCTTCATATCCAATACAGCCACTTCTATGGGGCTGAAACATGGGTGACGTTTTTCGCTGCTGTCACGGTACTGCTTTCGGTAAAGCTCTTTAAGACAATCCGTTTAGCAAACGACCAGAGCAAACTATTCAATCGAAGCGTATTACAACTAGCTCTCTTAATCGGGGTTGCATTCAGCCTTACTGTAGCTTCTAAATTCAGTGGTCTAGCAGTAGGCATAGTCCCTACAGTCGCAATTTTTTTATCCTTAGTAAACAAAGGAAAATCTAAAGAAGCCCCCAAAGCAGCCAGGGAGGCAGCAAAATTCTTGGGGCTTGCAATTTCGATTTTCGTCGTAGCATTTCTGTGTTTCAGGTTATTTCACCCTTATGCATTTAGCGGTTTTATTACTTTCGATGAAAGGTTTCTTTCAGATATCGGATACCTTAGATCTGTAAATTCCGGTGCCGATGTGCCTTGGGTTATCCAATGGGTAGGAATTACACCGCTATGGTTCCCGCTTAAGTCTATTTTCTGGCATGGTATGGGGCCAGCTCTTGCAATCGCAGTTGTAATCGGCCTTTGGTTTACTGTTTCTGAAATCATTAGAAAACGAAACTATGTGCTGATGATTCCTCTCAGTTTCGTCATAGTGATGATTGGACTTGTCAGTCAACAGTTCAATCCATTAATCCGTTATCTCCTTCCGGTATATCCAACAGCTGCAATCTTCGGCGGATTTGGTATCTACCGATTGTGGCACTGGGGGAAAAAGCAGAAGATTGTTCCTGGAAGTAAAGGCGCTCTTTATCGATTTAGCCAAGGAGTCTCTGTAATTCTTGTAGGCGGCACGCTCTTTTGGGGATGCGCTTTTGTAAATGGCATCTATAACGATACTCACCCCCGAATATCTGCATCAGAATGGATTAATGAAAACGTAGCCTCAGGCTCGACTGTTACTCATCAAATTTGGGATGATCGGCTACCTCTATCTATACCCGCCGTAACTCCAGTGCAGTTGAACTTCGTTGACCTTAATTTATTCAGATCAGACCGTTCCACTGATCAGGAATCCGGAAAATCTAAGCTCGTTACTCTTGTAGATCAGCTTGAAGCGACTGACTATATCATTGAAGCTAGCAATCGACTTTACAGCTCTATACCAAGGATTCCTGCTGAGTACCCAGGGACAACTTCTTACTACAGGGCTTTGTTCTCAGGTGAGCTTGGGTTTGAACTAGTTGCGGACTTTAGAAATTCCCCATCACTCTTTGGTTTGGAGATTAGTGACGCCAACGGCGAGGAGACATTCACCGTTTATGATCATCCAAGAGTAACGATTTGGGAAAAAACGGATGGATGGTCTAGGTCGGAAGCTCTCAAAATCCTAAATCCATTCCGCTCTATTCATGCACCTAATCTCGAGCCCAGGAGTGCTAACTCCAATGCTCTTCTCCTTAGGCCTTCTGAGAGTTCATCTCTCCACAGCAATAGCACCTTTGATACTTCATTTTCGCGAGGTAGTTATTTGGAAGTTCCTAACTGGGTTTGGTGGCTGATCTGGCTACAGGTAGCTGCTTTTGCTGTATTACCGTGGTCTACTTTGCTATTTAGTCAGCTTGCGGATGCTGGATATGGTTTGACTAAGGCCATTGGGTTTATTTTGTCCGGCGCGCTTTTGTGGGTTTTTGTGGCGTGGGATGTAGTTGAATTCAACCAAACAACAGCTCTTGCAAGCGTGGCAGCGACTTTTTCTCTGGGGGTGGCTTGGTGGTGGGTACATCGTGATCGGCTACGGCAGCTTTTTTTCGAACACCGATCCGTATGGCTTATAAGTGAAATTGTTTTTTTACTTATCTTTGCGTTCCTGCTAATTCTGCGGTCATTTAACCCAGATTTGTGGGACTCCTACCTCGGAGGGGAGAAGCCAATGGAACTCGGTTACCTGACTGCGATAGGGAGGTCAGCAGAGTTACCACCGTACGATCCATGGTTCTCAGGTGGTGCAATGAACTACTACTATTTCGGGTGGTTCCTAGTCGCCGTACCCATGCGCGCTTTGAAAATACTTCCAGAAGTCGCATTTCAGTTCGGGGTGGCAACGTTTGGTGCTCTGGTCGGAGTAACCATCTTTTCTCTTTTGTACAACCTTGTTAGATCGAGTGGGACATCAAAGCAGAGGCTTCTTCCATCGAAGGCAACCGCATTAAAAGCAGGAGTTCTGGGGGTATTCCTGTTTATGGGGTCGGGAACCTTCGATGCGCTTCGAGTGCACGCTAAACGCCTTCGTTCTGCAAATACTTGGGAGTTTATGGACGGGTGGCCTATTCTGGGCGCCTTCTTCGAGGTGATCGGAGGATCATGGGCATGGATTACCGGAACTACTCTGACAAGGTTTGACTGGTGGGCCCCTAGCCGCGTCAACTCAGGAACTTTCGATATTACCGAATTCCCGTATTTCACTTTCCTCTTTGGGGATCTCCACCCACATATGATGGGGATGGTAGTAGGTGGCCTGTTGCTTTCCCTATCGTTTGCATATCTCAGTTCGTGCAAGCACGGGTCACAGAGAAACGCCCTCATCCTAGCAATCGGTGTTGGGCTGCTATCTGGGATTGCCAGAATGACAAACACTTGGGATTATCCAACGTCGCTTCTTATATTACTCGTCACTTTCTTTCTCGGATCTGCGGTACGTTCAGATGATTCGGCTGATGAAGGTGGAAGAAGCAAGGCTCTCCTATTGGGGATAGCCGGAATGGCTATACTCACCAGTGCGGTAACCTCAAATGGGAATACCCTTGCGTACATTCTTGGTGTTGCAGGCCTTCTAGGAGCTACTTCTACATTTTGTAGGCCCGTTATACGACATCGAATCCTTCAATTCGTTTGCCATTTATCTGTAGCAGCTCTTGCACATACTGTATTGCTCTGGCCGTACCTTCGTGACACTCAAAACTTCAATGTTGGCATACATCGGGCTCAGTGGACTTCGCCGCTCGATGACTTCTTATCCCATTGGGGGGTTTTTCTTGGAATAGCTTTCGTTTTCTTTGGTGTAACTTCTGCAAAACAGCGAAAAGAGCACAAAAAGTTCAACGTTACTGTTCATACCCTTCCGGATATTTTCCGGCGAAATAGATTGATGGAGTTATCGATACCGATTTTTTGTATCGGTGTGATAGTCCTGTGTGTTCTAGAGGTAAGTACAGTTTTCGCAATTACGGTCTTCGGCGTTTGCTACTCTCTCATTCTCGCAGAGTGCGAATGCAGAAGAACAGAGCTTAATGTCGGAAAACTCTTCGCCATAATCATGTTCTTATTCGGATTTGCTGTTATTGGTGGACCTGAGATCATCACCATAAACAATGATGTTGCACGCATGAACACTGTATTCAAATTCTGGTTACAGGGCTGGCTTTTTTTCGCACTTGGCTCTGCTTTTGCAATGTTTCATATTTGGGACTTTATCAAAGAAGTTCAGACCTCTAAGAAGAAAAAGCCATCAGTCTTTCGTGCTTCTCCTAGGGTGATATGGCGATTTTTTGTTCTAGTAACAGTACTGATTGGCATTACTTATCCCTTGTTGGCTACGAAACCGCGACTTTCGACTAGATTTACTTCCGAGTACAAGGGCCTAAATGGTGTCGCATATCTAGATTATGATCCATCCATAATTAGAAGAGACCAAGGGCCAGAAAACGCTGCAACGGTGATAAGGATCGCTGAGGATCTCCCCTTGATCCAATGGGTAAGGTCGAATGTCCGTGGAAGCCCCACGATCGTCGAGTGGACTGGTGATAGCTACGATTGGAATACCCGCATCGCAATACATACGGGACTACCTACCGTTCTGGGATGGTCGTCCCACCAGTACCAGCAACGTCAGGAGTACGCCGACTGGATCTTTCAAAGGCGAATGGATATTCAGAACTTCTATACAGAAGGGACCCGAGAAACTATTTCAGAATTTCTTCTTACTTACGAGGTCAAATACGTGATCGTAGGGGTTCAGGAATATCGTTTCGGAAATCCAGATGTTTTGGCTTCATTTGGAGATCACCCTGCTTTAGTGAAAGTATTCGAAAACGGAAAAAATGCTATCTATAACGTTGACGAGGATGCACTTTGGACCTCAGTAAATTCATAGTTCCAACTATCTATTCGATTGGAGAAAGTTGGTTACATTCTTGCATGATTTATCATATTTCGGTTTATCACCGAGACTGGGGAATGGCGAGTTATAGTAAGTTTCTGCCAATGTAAAGATCTCTTCTCTTATATACACGGAACCGCTAAGCGAAGCAGGGCATCGGCCACTACCACTGTCCCAAGGCTCGCGACTCCAAACCCAATCAGCCCATGTGATGATTAGATCTCCGAACTGGCTTAGGTTGGTGATCCCAGTATCAAATTCAGGCACCCACCACCAACGATGCTCATAAGGAATTTCAACATAGGCGCCATCTTCATCTCCTAGATCTATCCGGTCCCAATGGGGAACGAAAATTATGTCCGCGCCAGAGGGAAAATTTTCTTTTCTTATAACTGCATATGAGGACGAATGAAAGTCACGAAGATACCATCCGTATGGCCAATAGACGTCACTGTCAATCTTCACTTCCAAATGCTCACCAAAGTGAGCGAGAGAAATCCGGTCAAGTGTTTCGAGCTGGTCAGCCCATTCAACAACTTCGGGAGTCGCCTGGCCGGCCTGGACAAACAACTCCTGAGGTTCTCCTCCTCGCAAATAAGAACTATAGACACTGGTCACGATGGCGTACCCGAATCCTAAAACGAGCAGTACGCCAAAACAGACTGAGGCCCTCCTACTTTTTATTCCATCCCAGATCGACTGGGCTCCTATACCAGCAAGAATTACGATGGGTAAAAGAAGGTGAACGAGTAACCACGGCATCCGCTCCCCTGCCCAAGAGTAAACAATCAGGCTTGCACATGCCCACCATGCGATAATTTGACCAAATAAATTGGGTTTACGAAGTACGGAGATCAAACCAACAAAAGCTAAACCGAGCGCTATCCATTCGTAGGCTAACAAAAGCACCAAATAGTACTGCCATCGGGAGTCGCCCCTCACGGTCGCTTGTTCACCTAGCCAATATTCGAAACCAGATACTAAACCATTTCGAATTGCTCCATAGGGTGCTGTCGCCACACCGGGACCGTCGAATTGCTGAAAGAATTGGGTAAATAAGGCTGTAAAAACTATCGCCGCTACAGTCACAGCAAAAATCCAACCACCAAGCCTAGGAACCATCAAAGCTCGGAAAGCTGGAACCTGAGAGAGCGCAGTCTTATGGCGAGCTGCCACAAAACCGCATACAAGAGCAATAAAAGCTAGAACTGCCCCATAAATTCCTAACTTGAAAATTGTAGGGCTACCTTCTTGTTCCCCAGGGTTTGTTCCAATCCAAAGAAATATTGCAATCATGAAACCAACCCCAAAAAGAAAGAACCATCGACGAATTACTTCTTCAGCAACAAATTGGCCGTTGCTATTCTGAGAGACTCGAGAATGTACGGATATCGACCTTCGACCAATCCCTTCTATCCGCACCTCGCGTTTTAGTTCCTTGTATCTCGGCTTACCTATCGGCGAGCCTTTCATTCTGTGAAAGGATGCGGTAAGGAGATCCTGAGCTATAAGAACAATTCCGAATGAACCAAAGATAAAAACTGTAAGAAAAACTGATTCCTTTACCGCCAAACTCAGTACAAGTAAACTCAGAAGTGCAATAGGGTGCCACCTTCGTGGGCTACGAAGAAAAGAAATTAACGTTATTACAGTCAAAAACGTTAAAGCGAGAAAGAAACTATCTTCTCTTCCAAATCTTGAAAAATACAGCATCGTTGGGCTTGTAAGCAGCAAAGCTACTGAAATAGGGGTTCCTACGAATCCAAGGCTCCTTCGCCAAACCCATGGAAGAAGAACAACCGCTATACCCGAAATAGCTGGAAGTAGGCGGGCGATGCTATCAGATTGACCGAAAAGCCAGAAGAAAGCAGCTGTTAGATAAAAGCGTAGCGGCCCATGATACACAGGGTCGTATCCTTTATACGTTCCATCCAAGTACTGGAGCGAAAACCATGCGTCAAGACTCTCATCATGATGAAAAGCTCGCAGGCCTAGATATGACAACCTACTGAACACTGCTAGGAGGAATAGAAGTCCGATTATGTGACGGGCTCTCTTCCATGCACTGTGCGAGACATTCTCTCCAGCGGATTTTGGATTGATACTCCTTCTGAAGGACTCTTTGATTTTCGAACTAACCATTTTCGCCCCGCGTTTCGTAAATCCAATATCCCCCGGTGCTATAAACTAACGCACCAAAATAGTTCAAATAGGAGTCATCAATATCTTGGGTTCGAACACCTTCAGAAATAAACATAGATTTTTCGTATGGTCCAACAACAATGTAGTCGATATCGTAGCGACGGATAATTGCATCGGCTTCACTTGGGTTTGCATAAAGGTTCTTTAGATCTTTATCTCGCGTGTACCAGTCAACGCCTAGATCATTTAGCCTCCCTGGAGAGCCTGAAACAACCGTACGTCCTGCTAATGCCCGCACAGGATGAACATTGGTATTCGCGCTAGCAAACACGGCGTCCTGATTAGTATTGTCTCTGACCCATTCTCCAACCAAAACATCCTCTCCAGACAGATAATTAGCTGGGTAAGGACCAGAGCTGCCTTCAAAGGCTCGCCATATGTCTAAAGTTCCTGACGAAGCCAATGAGAAGATTAGTAATACGGCTAAAATTTTTGTTGCGCTCGAATGAAAAAATAAACGGCTTAACACCTCCCCGACTAATGGCGATGCTAAGAGAAGAAAGAAAACAACATATTTGGCATTATTTCCAGGCCAGAAGTGCCAAATAGCTATATTCGGGATAATGAGAAGCACATAAATAGGGAGGAATCTGTAGCCGAACTTCTTAATAGTAATTAACGTTCCCGCAAGCGCTAATGGGATGAACAGGCCAGTATTTAAAAACCAGAAAGACAAAAAATCAAACGGAGTTCGTTCCCATGATGATTTCCCCAACATCCAAAACGAATGCCAATCTGAACCATCTCGTTCGGGAAGCTGCCACAGAAGAATGGGTATACCTAAAGAAAGACTAGGGAGTAAAAAAAATAACCAAGATCTACTTCTATATATAAAAGCCCAACATCCTCCCATAAGAAGGACAGCCCCAAAAGCAAAAACATGAAAAACTGGAAGAACACCTACGAAAATACCTGCAAATAGATACGGCTTAACGTTGTGCCGGTCTCTGTTCATCCACAAAAGAAAAATTACAATTAAGGTTGATGAGAAGCCAATAAGCGTTGGTCGTTGAGGGTACAAAAATCCGGTGACTGGATTATCTACCCAGTTTCTATCAAAGCCATCGAATGAGTAACTCCTAGGTAAATCTGCCAGAATCGAAATCCCCCGCTCAGGAAGGTCTTCAATAAAGAAGCGGTAGAGAGCACCTGTTCCCCCTGCTGTAAGAAACACGCCTACAGATACGCCAGCAGCTACCCTATTGGAACAAAGCTTCTCGCACACTATGAACATCACAGCGGGAAAAGCTATTGCTAAAACAGCAGTGGAAACCTCTAGCGAACCCATCAAGCTCAAACCGAGAGGAACAAACATTGCCGAGAACCAATCTACGCCAAAATGGTATGCAAAACTTTCTCCAGCTGCAGTTGGAAGATCCAGTGAGAAATTGTCTGAATAAGCAAAGGAGGCAACGTACGACAGGTGTGCCGACCAATCTCCATACACGGAAAGATGGCCAGCTGATATTCCACCATCCAACGTTTTACCAAATGCATTTTGGAGAATACGGATTGCCATCACTGCACTGACTAACAGAATTCCAATAAGCGGCTTAGGGCTATCCTTATCTTTCCAGGAGTGTGTTGTCCTGTGCCGAAAGCTAGTAAGTTCTAGCTTGATTGTCTTTCTATTGAAAAAAACCAGTGGCGAAACCATAACGGCACATAAGGAAAAGGTGATTAAAACCATTAGGCCAGTTGCTCCCATCAGCGACGCAACAGCGAAACCTACAATTGAGATTACTACTGAGCCGATCACCACCCCGAAACACACTCTCTCTTCAAGCCGCAAATCGATACTGGTGGCATAGGTAAGAGAGAACCCGATAGATACAAACCCCAAAAGAAACAATACAACGAGAAGATTCACAGTCTTACCCTAAAAATGTACCCCGACATAGACCTATGCTAGCCAGCATGGATCATTGAGGTAGAAACCGACCACACACCGGCCACGGATACCACCCGTTTAGATGATACAGATACCTTGCCCTCGCGTCCTGCTCTTCGGGTGGAGCTTTCGAAGGGTCCCCCTCACCTCCAACTCCTACCCAGGTAATTAAGTCGAATTGGTAAGCTCCGTAATAACCATTACCGGTCGAAATATCGTATTGCTCTGTCGATTCGCAAAATCGAAGCTTTCTCCATTGTTCATCTGAAGGTTCAACCCGGCCTTTCTCGGCCTTCAGTACATCCGCAGACGCGTGAATCTGTGCGATCTCAACGACATACTCGGCTCTTAAGATCCTCTCTTCTGCCTGACTCCGTTTCGCTTTCTCAAGAACAATAGCAACCAGAATGTCATCAATTCGACTAGCGATTTCGAGCATAGCGAGGGAAGCAACATCCTTCATATCTTCATAGGCTTGAGATTGTTTCTCTACTGCTTCAGTGGTCTCCATAAGAATGGCACGACGAAAGATCAAGTCCCCAACATTTTCAGAATCAAGTAAATAAGCTGCACTGCTAATAGAGTCCCCTCCCATGAAAGCTTCAATAGCAAGCTTTTTTGTTAAGTCTTCAGCCTCTTTCATTTCTAGAAGAAAAGAAATCTCAAGTGCCTGTTCTTTATTTTCTGCACGAAGAAGCTCGGTAAGTTCCCGTTCTTTCTCATCTATCTTCATCTCAGATAATTTAAGTTCTCCTTCCGCATCAGTTAAATCCAGTAAAGCTTTCTCCAAATTATCCCATGGAGGAGAGTCAATTTGAGTAAGCGCACCCGATGAAGAAGATTGCAAAAGCAACAAGAGGCTCAGAACAAGAGACACTATAACGAGCGCCCGATTTCGACCTGTTTTGAACCGATTAGAGTATAGAGATCGCTTTCCCATGGTTCCGTGGTAGCCGAAAACCTGGTGCATTCGCAAATATAGATTCTCTCTATCTATAGGCATCAAGCCAAACCTGGCGCTACCGTTTTGTTTGTGCCAGAAGGACACACAATTCATCGTTTAGCCGAAGACCTGGAATCAGACCTTCAAGGTGGGCCTGTGAGCGCTTTTTCTCCTCAAGGGCGATTTACTGACGGAGCGTCTCTCATCGATGGGTCCCTGTTGCTTCGAAGCGAGGCATGGGGAAAACATCTATTTTGCTGGTGGGATAACGGAAGTATCCTGCATATTCACCTTGGCCTTATTGGAAAGTTTCGAAAGTTCACGATAGAGCAAGAGCCATCAGAAACGGTGAGGTTACGGCTTGAGTCTGATTCGACCGCTTGGCAGCTCACTGGACCACAAACCTGTTCCGTAATCAATGAGGAAGACTGGGAATATCAGGTTTCTAAATTGGGACCAGATCCATTAAGGTTGGGGAAACGCGGAAAGAAGCAGTTCTCAGAAAAAATTCTGAACACATCACTTCCTCTGGGGGCTGCTCTACTTAAACAAGAACTTATCGCTGGAATCGGGAACGTGTACCGCTCAGAGATTCTATTCATAAATGGAATTCATCCTGAGATCTCTGGAAAGGACCTAACAAAGACAGAAGCTGACGAAATCTGGGATACTGCAGTTGTGCTTCTTCGTAAAGGGAAAAATTGGAACAAGATCATTACCGTAACTCCTGACGACCACGGCGGCCGGGTCACAAAGAAGACACTTCGTAGGAATGCCCTCTACGCATACAAGAGATCTGGGTTTCCCTGTCGGCGATGTGCGACGCCAATCGTCCAAAGTACGTTGGCAGCAAGGTCAATCTGGTTTTGTCCTTCTTGTCAGAAAGGACCAGATGCCTGATTACGAAGCTCTCCTAATATTTTCATTTGGCGGTCCAGAATCGAAAGAGGACGTTATCCCTTTCCTAAAGAATGTCACCGCTGGGAAAGATGTCCCTCTCGAACGGTTACAGGAAGTTGCATCCCAATATGACCTTTTTGATGGTGTTAGCCCTATCAACCAGCAGAATCGGGATTTTATTATTGCCCTTAAAGAAGAGTTAAGGCAGCATGATTTAAATCTGCCCATCTATTTTGGGAATCGTAACTGGGAGCCTTTTCTTCAAGATACTGTGAACCAAATCGTCGATGATGGACACCGTAAGGTTCTCACCTTCGTTACCAGTGCGTTTGGATCTTACTCAGGCTGTCGACAGTACCAAGAAGATATCGGCCGGGTAATTGAGAATACTCAAGTTGAGAATCTGGTAATCGATAAAATCAGATTATTCTGGAATCACCCAAAATTTCTTTCTGCAGTTGTAAGTCGAATCGAGACAACAATGGAAGACGTTCCCCTCGCGGATCGACCTCATACGAAGCTTCTTTTCACTGCCCATTCCATACCCAAGGCTTGGGAAAAGACAAGCCCATATACTTCCCAATTGCTAGCCATCTCCAATCAGATAAGCCAAAGGGTAGCCCCCGACCTCCAATGGGATCTTGTTTATCAAAGCAGAAGTGGCCCTCCAACAGTCCCATGGCTGGAACCGGATATTGTTGACCATCTTGACGAGATCGATACGGAAAAAATAAGCACCGTCGTCGTTGTTCCGATAGGGTTCCTCTCTGATCATATGGAAGTAAAATTTGACCTTGATACTCAAGCTGCTAACCACGCAAGAGAAATAGGGATACGAATGCTTCGTGTCCCAACAGTAGGACTACACAGGACATTTGTCGCAATGACCAGAGAACTTATTGAAGAGGCTATTGAAGAAAAGAAACCTATAGCAGAAATCGGGACTCCCTGGATTTGCACGCCGGGGTGCTGCGCTATCAATACAAGGCCAAAGCCCCTCCGCCCAACTGGAGAATCGTAAATTGGATAAACGCCTTGCTGACCTAGCTGTTGTGATCCCGGTATACAACGAGGAGAAGAATATTAGAGCGTGCATAGAATCTTGGCTTCGAGTCCTTACAGGTCTCGAGATCCACTATTTGCTAATTGTCCTCAATGACGGCTCACGGGACAAAACCGAACAAGTTCTATCTGAATTCTCTCAAAATAAATCAATTCAGATAGTGAACAAGGCAAATGAGGGGCACGGCCCGACGATACTTCGCGGCTACCACATAGGTGCAGGATTGGCAGAGTGGGTCTTCCAAATCGATAGTGATAATGAACTACCCGCTGAAACATTTCATACATTCTGGGATGCTAGACATGACAAAAATGCGGTGCTCGGTTTTCGAGTCGGGAGAGAGCAATCTGTTATTCGGAAAATAATTAGCAGAACAGCAAAAATTACTACAAGCGTGCTTTATAAGTGTCATCATAAGGATGTGAACATCCCGTATCGTCTCATACGGTCGGATGATCTCATTCCCATTCTGAGCCACATCCCCCATGATACGTTTGCGCCTAATATTGCTATTAGCGGAGCACTCGCCAAAACAGGTGCTAGTGTCAGCGAGCTGCCGGTACCATTTGAACCGAGAGCTCATGGCGTAGCCTCGCTTACTGACTTTTCAGCCTTCACAAATGCAGTAATATCCCTAATACAGCTCGTCCGTATCTCTAGGTCCTTCTCATGACTTCACCACGAATAGTAATTATTGGGGGTGGCCCGACAGGTTTGGGCGCTGCACATAGACTCTCCGAACTAAAGAATGAAAATTGGATTCTTCTCGAAAAGTCAGCAAAGTTCGGTGGTCTAGCATCCACAGCAATAGATGACCAAGGCTTCCTTTGGGACTTGGGAGGGCACGTCCTTTTCTCTCATTACGAATACTTTGATGCGCTGCTAGACGACCTCGTTGGGGATGACTGGTTTCATCACATACGCGAAGCATGGATATGGACACACAACCGATGGATCCCATACCCATTTCAGAACAACCTCTGGCGCTTACCTAACGAAGACCGAAAAAAATGTATTGATGGGCTTACCGAACTTCAACAGAATCCACCGGAAATAGCTATCGATACATTCGACGACTGGATTACATGCTCACTCGGCGAAGGAATAGCTGACGTTTTTATGCGCCCATACAACTTTAAAGTATGGGCATTTCCTCCAGATGAATTATCTGCAGAGTGGGTGGGAGATCGCGTCGCCACAAGCAACCTTGAAAAATTGATACAAAACACAAAGACACAAACTGATGACGTGGGTTGGGGGCCTAACTCTACTTTTCGATTTCCTGCCTCCGGCGGAACAGGAAGGATCTGGTCTACACTTGCCTCGAAACTACCCCAAGACAACCTAAAGCCTTCGACCACTGTTAGATCAATAAACCCTCGACACAAAACAGTTTCCTGCGAGAACGGCGCCAAATATAGTTACGACGCGTTGATTTCTACCATCCCGATGAACGAACTAATTACGCTTCTGACCGATAGCCACATATTTGAAGGGAAAAGCGAAGCTTTTCGCTGGTCAAGCACCCATGTAATAGGAATTGGGATGAAAGGGGCCCCACCCGAGGACCTAATGCAAAAGTGCTGGATGTACTACCCCGAGCCAGATGTCCCCTTTTATCGAGTTACTATCTTTTCAAATTATGCGCCAGCAAATGTTCCATCCCCGGGAGAGCAGTGGTCATTGTTATGCGAAATATCAGAATCGGAAAAGAAGCCGGTAAATCACGAAAATGTTCTAGAAGAAACTATTCAAGGCCTGCAACAGGTGGGACTTATCGATAATTCCGATCAAATTATAAGTCGATGGAAAACTTACCTACCCTACGGATACCCAACCCCATTTCTTGGGCGTGATGAGCTTATCGAAAGCATTGAACCGATCCTTCGATCAATGGAAATATACTCACGCGGCAGATTTGGAGGATGGAAATATGAGGTATCTAACCAAGATCATTCATTTATGCAAGGTGTAGAAGCAATCAACCATATTCTTTTCAAAGAAGATGAAATAACTTACTTTTCTCCGAAAACAGTAAATGGCCGCTGAATTCACCCTTTTAGAGCCCCTCAACTAGCTAGATCCGATCATAGAACCATAGCTTCTAAAGGATTGACACATAATCTCCAAAGAGATCGATTATTTTCGTAGAAGGTCGGTACTTGCAATTTATGTGCCTCCTTACATTTTCAAATCGCCTAAGACATTAACGAAAGGGATACGATGGCCCGCCAAGAACAGTTACCGCTGCAACCGTTCGCTCGAGAAATACGTGAAGTCCCTGTAGCGGCAGAAATGTCAGAATCGTTTCTTGCTTACTCCTTATCTGTAATTACCGCTCGAGCTATTCCGGATATACGCGATGGCTTAAAGCCCGTTCAAAGACGCATCCTTTACTCCATGCTTGGAATGGGGCTACGACCAACTAACCCTCATAGGAAATGCGCCAGAGTAGTTGGCGACACGATGGGGAAATACCACCCACATGGAGACATGGCAATCTATGAAGCATTAGTGAGGATGGGTCAGGAATTCTCCCGCATGGTGACGCTTGTAGATCCTCATGGGAATTTCGGGTCATTAGATGATCCGCCTGCTGCTGCAAGATATACCGAATGCCGTCTAACCGATGCTGCCATGGAAATGGTTAGAGAGATAGAAGAAGATACTGTCGACTTCCGACCTACTTACGATGGAGAGAGCAGTGAACCTATCTGTCTTCCCGGCCTCATGCCAAATCTGTTAGTAAACGGAACTACAGGCATAGCAGTCGGGATGGCAACAAATATGCCGACACATAATTTACGCGAAGTGTATGCCGCTATTGAGCTTGTAATGAAAAAACGCCGACCAAAACCAACTATAAAGGAACTCCAAGCCCTTCTTCCTGGGCCCGACTTCCCTTCAGGCGGGACAATCATTAACGATGACCTTCAAGAGGCTTACGTGACAGGCAGAGGTAGTTTCCGTATTCGCGCAAAATTTGAATTCGAGAAAATCACAAGATCTCGTCAAGGAATAGTTGTTACTGAACTTCCATACATGGTTGGGCCGGAAAAGGCAGTAAAACGAATTAATGAGCTTGTCGTTTCAGAGAAGCTAGAAGGAATTGTAGATGCGAAGAACCTTTCTGACAGAAAATCTGGGTTGCGCATACTCATAACGCTGAAACCAAATGTAAACCCTGAAGCCGTGCTGGGAGAGTTATTCAAGCAAACACCGCTTGAAGAATCGTTCGGAATTAACAACGTCGTACTTGTCGATGGAATTCCAGAGACATTGGGAATATACGATCTCTGTAAACACTACATCGACCACAGACTGAACGTTGTCGTTCGCCGAACACAGTTTCGCCTTGAACGTGCTCAAGAGCGACTTCATATTGTTAAGGGCTTGATCATTGCTCTTGAGAATATCGACCAGGTCGTAGCGATTATTCGTGGCTCAGAAGATGCCGATGAAGCAAAGGCAGCGTTACGAAAAGAACTTAAACTCTCTGAGATACAAGCTACACACATTTTGGACATGCAGCTCCGCCGGCTAACGGCATTGGAAATGCAAAAGATACTCGATGAACAAGATGAGCTAAAAGGGAGAATCACCGAATACAAGAAGATTCTTGGATCCGAGCAACGTCAACGAACCACGGTCCTAAAGGAACTTAAAGAAATTGTTGATATTTACGGAGTTGACCGCAAAACCGAAATCATCCCTCTTAAAGACATCCCGACATATGACGATATTCCGCTAGTAGACGAAAAAGAAGTTCCTGACGAAGCATGCATCGTTACGCTATCGACCTCTGGGAAAATAGGCAGAACCCCTATTGAGGGAAGCAGTCGAACCACTCCTGGTCAGCATGATGTACTGGTATCTTCGACTCTGAGCAGCACCCACAGCCCTGTGTTCGCTATTACTACTGAAGGTCGAGCTCTTAGTCTCCGAGCCATCGAACTTGGTGAAGTCAAAGGCCGTAGTCGAGGTGTTTCAGCAGCGAAGGTTTTTGGAGCTGGGAAAGGTGAACTTATCCTGACAGCAATTTCTCCAGGAGAAGAAAACTTGGTCCTGGTTACAACGAGCGGAGTTGTCAAACGAATCTCCCCAGAGGAACTATCTGGAACATCTAGCGGGAAAACCGTAATCAAGCTCAAACCAAACGATAAAGTCGCAGCTGCTTTTACTTGCCCAGATGGAGTGGACACCATCATTGTTGCATCAGATGCTCAAACTCTTCGGACACCTGTAGATAATATTAGCGTTCAAGGAAGAAATGCTTCGGGAGTCATTGGTATGAAGCTTCGCGACGGAGTCAAGGTTGTAGGCGCTGGTGCTGCCTTAGGGGACGGAGCGGTGATAACTATAACTGATACTGGAAGTGCAAAAGCCACGCCATTTGAAGAGCTCACTACAAAAGGACGGGGGGGCACCGGAATACGTATTACGAAATTCACGAAAGAGAAATCGATTTCATTTGCAAAAATCGTAGGGCCGGACGTCGTACTAGCTGTGATGGCTACTGACGATGACCCAAAGAAAGCCGATCCAGTTCCGGTTGACCTTCCGCTAGAACCTACAAAGCGGGACCTAGTCAGTTCAAAAACTAGCCGAAAGATTCTTGATGTTGGGCCGGCTCGATGGTGAAAGCCCCATCACTCCAACAGGACCTTTCCGAAGGGATTAGATACCTATGACAGCTGCGACCAAATCAAATAAGAACAAGGTTAAGTACGACGCCGACGCTATCCAAACTCTTGAAGGATTAGAGGCTGTCAGGAAAAGACCTGGAATGTATATCGGCGGCACTGGAAGTGATGGGCTCATGCACCTGCTTTGGGAACTAATTGATAATGCAGTGGATGAAGCCGCTGCAGGACATTGTGACAAGGTTGACGTGTTCCTCCACCGTGACGGATCAATGGAAGTTCAAGACAATGGACGTGGGATCCCTGTCGGAAAGCATAAAAAGCGAAATGTTTCAGCACTTGAAGTCGTCTTAACTGAACTCCATGCTGGTGGGAAATTTGGTGGAGGCGCATACTCAGCTTCTGGAGGTCTTCATGGTGTAGGAGCATCAGTTGTGAACGCGCTCTCTTCAAAATTAGTTGCTGAAGTCGACCGCTCAGGGAGCACCCATCGTTTATGTTTCCAGGATCGTGTTGCCGGACAATACAATTCAAATGGAAAATTTCGTGCTAGCCATACACTAGCTAAGCCAAAGAAAACAAAAAAGACAGGATCTCGTATCCGCTTCTGGCCAGATCTTGAAATCTTCGATGCTGAGGCACAAATAGATTTTGAATTAGTTTGCGAGCGGGTAGCAAGAACATGTTTTATAGTCCCGGGTTTGAAAGTACGAGTTGAAGATAAACGGTCAGGTAATAAAAACGAACCATTCGAATATGTCAGCAGAGGAGGCCTGTCAGACCTAGTCGATTCGCTTAGTCAAAGCCCACCAGTTTCCGACATTATCAAGATCAGCGGCATTGATAACTTTGAAGAAAAAGTTCCTGTTGATGGGAAAATGACTATTGTAGAAAGAGAATGCACGGTCGAAGTAGCGTTCCGCTGGGTTGAAGGTTATGAAAGCAAGATCGTTTCTTTCGTCAACACCATTCCGACATCTGAAGGTGGAACGCACCTTGCTGGGTTAGAAAGAGCAATGACTCGAGCTGTAAATGACGTCTTACTATCGGGATCAAAAAAATTAGCTAAGTTAGCGAAAACAGGAAATGACCGAGCTGCTAAGGATGATGTCCAGGAAGGTCTTATAGCTGGACTTAAAGTAACATTCCCTGAACCACAATTCCGAGGCCAAACTAAACAAGAACTTGGAACGCCTGCTATTCAAGGAATCGTATACGAAATTGTTAAACAGAGCTTATCTGACTGGTTCGATGGCAGCGGTAAAAAAACTCATATAAACGCTGTCCGTGACAAAATTTCAAATGCAGTCATAAACCGAGTTGCTTCAAAAGAAGTTTTAGATGCAAAGAGAAAAGCGGCGAGTCTGGGTAGTACTGGCATGCCTGACAAACTCGCCGACTGCCGATCTCACGGCGAAGACAGCGAGTTGCTCATTGTTGAAGGTGACTCAGCGGCAGGTCCAGCAAAAGCAGGGCGAGACGCCGAGTATATGGCAATCCTTCCTCTCAGAGGGAAGGTAGTGAACGCGGGCAAGGCAACTATGAAACAGGTGATAGATAACACTGAAGCTCAAGCATTAATTACAGCTATTGGAGCTGGAAGCGGTAAAGAGTTCAGAATAGAAGAAGCTCGATATGGAAGAATCATTATTTTATGCGACGCAGATGTTGACGGAAGTCACATACGTTGCCTTCTGCTAACTCTAATATTTCACTATATGCGCCCCCTCTTAGAACAAGGTCGCGTATTTGCCGCTCTCCCTCCCCTATATTCTTCAAAATGGCGAGGAGAGACCTATTACGCCTTTAGCGATACAGAGAGGGATGAAATAGCAAAAAAGAAAAAGGTCCCTCTAGATAAATGGGTTCGATTCAAGGGCTTAGGTGAAATGGACGTAGATGAACTAGCCGAAACGACTCTAAACCCGGAGACGCGAATTCTTAAACGCCTTACTATGGACGATGCTAAACAAGCCAAATTAGCGACGACTATGTTCGACACTTTAATGGGCTCCGATGTTTCAAAAAGAAGAGCATTCGTTCTGAAAGAGAGTGCTTTGTTCGATAGAGATGCCTTGGACGTCTGAACCTCTGAACTTAATACCCAGGCTTCCACACCATTAAAATAAGCATCACAGCAAGAGAGATATGTAAAGTCCCATATAACAGAGCTCGTTTCCCAGTTAGATCGGGCAGGGTAATAAACGAGGGGGGAAATGCCAGAGCAGCAGACCCGACAGCCAACAGCCATAAACCTCCGCCTATAGCAAGCCAGGTTTGGCCAAAATCGTAGACATCGTCTGACATACCTACAAGAGCCCCACCAAACACACCTCCAAGCAGTAACGCAGGTGACATGACAGTTCCTAGAAGCGATGAGATTGGACTTGAGGCCGACTTTGACTGCTTCTGTTCCAGCGAAAGAAGAACCGGAGCAAGGAATGCTGCTCCGGTTCCAATAATTACTGAAAGAAGGTGCAGAAGAAGCACGACGTTATACCAATTGTCATTTACGGCTGCTACGACCATTTACCCTCACTTACCAGTGTCTTCCCATAACGATAATGACTCTTAACCGCATACCGGCCATTGGCTAAAGAAATAACTGAAATTACGAATAAGTCAAACGGAAAGCGATTAATCACAGAACATGTCACAGCGAACTGATAGAAAAGTGGTATGGAAGAAATAGATCTTCAAACCACTGAGCTGCAAGAGGTCTCCCAACCTCCGGTGATGGAGCATATTTCGGCTTTCTCTCCCTCAAGTTCAGCCACCTTCGAACAATGCCCAAAACAGTGGTACTTCAAGTACGTGGCGAAGCTCCCTGATCCCAAAGGAGAAGATGCTGTTTTAGGAACTTTTACACATAGCGTTCTGGAACTGCTACTTCAGGAACCAGCCGACAACCGCACAAAAGCCAAAGCAAAAGAAATCGCTCGCGAGATCTGGCCACAAGTTGAGGATGATCCTGATTTCATAGCTCTAAATCTCGGTGACGTTGAAGCTCTAGAATTTCGTAAACGAAGCTGGACAGCGATTGAGGCTTTATGGGAGCTAGAGCAACCTCAAGGCGTTGAAGTTGCTTCAACTGAACTTGAAGTCAAAGTCGAGTTAAACAGTATTCCTTTTCGCGGCTTTATCGACAGAATAGAGAAAGAAGATGGTGGCTTAGTAATCACGGACTACAAGTCGGGAAAAGCTCCAAGTAAAAAATTTGAAGACGATAAACTACAGCAAGTTCTTTTATACGCAGCAGCGATCGAACAACTTGATGGACATCGACCTAAACGAGCAAGATTGCTGTTTCTGAACAATCGCGATAGAAGTAATTCTCAAAACCGAAGAGTTGTTGAGGTAGAAGTAACTGAAAAAAACTTAACGCAAGCTACGAAAAAATTTAAGCGCAACTGGGAAGATCTCAATGCTGCCTGTACTTCAGGAATCTTTCACGCTAAACCCCAAATACTGTGCAAATGGTGTTCGTTTCTTCAGAACTGCTCCCAAGGACAAGAATGGGTGTCGCCTTCAAGATAGCTAATAGCTTTCGAGTGTCGCGTCTTGAAAGAACTATCTACAAGGTGCATTATCTTATAATGCCTGAACTACCAGAAGTTGAATCGATTCGCCGACAACTTAAGCCTTTGCTTGTAGGTCGTTATGTTACCGAATCTAATAGTCATCCGTCTGATAAATTTATAGCAGCTAGAGAGATCGTCGGACTGGGATTTGAAGCCGTTTTAAGGCGCGGTAAATATCTCCTTTTTATTCTGGATAACGGAAGTGAAATGATCATCCATTTAGGTATGACTGGCCAGTTAATACCTGGACTTGACCTTTCTGATCCACATTTGAGAGCTTGGTGGAAACTTGATAATGATGTAATCCTTGGCTATCGCGATGTCCGCCGATTCGGTCGTATACGAATCTACTCATCGGGCGAATATGAAGGGACACTTAAAAATCTTGGCCCTGAACCACTTTCGGATGATTTCACTGTTGATCAGTTTTACGATTCATTGAAAAGGAGTAACCGAAAGATTAAAACACAACTTTTGAGTCAACTTCCCGTAGCTGGCGTTGGAAACATTTATGCTGACGAAGCTTGTTTTCACGCCGGTATATACCCCGGCGTTAGGAAATTAACTAGGGCGAAAACAGCTGAACTTCACCACAGTATTCGTAAGGTCCTATCGCGTGCCGTCGAAAATGGGGGCACTACATTGCGTGATTATGTAAATGTTGACGGAGAACAGGGAAACAATCAGCATTACCTGGTTTGTTACGGAAGAGATGGAGAGCCGTGCATTAATTGCGGAGAAGAACTCCGGCGAACGATTATCGATGGCAGGGGAACTACATTCTGTCGGTCATGCCAACGGAGATAGGTCTTTATAGAGTTGAAAGCCTGTCGTACAACAATCTGAAGAAACCATCATCATCCACCTCTGACACCCAATGGCAGTTAGGGTCCTTCCGTCTTGCACCCCAATAATCAACAACTGTCATTCCCATTGTCAAACTGCTTCTTGTCTCGATCTCGACATAGACATCTTTGCCTGTATATAGATCTGGTTCAATAAGGTAAGCAATTGTTGCGGGGTCATGCACTGGGCTTCCAGACATTCCATAACGCGCTAAATCAAATCTGTTATAAAAAGTAAGCATTTGTGCAGATTTAATCCCGACTTCGGTCCCTAATTCTAAAAGAGTGTCAATCCATTCTTTTGTCATTAAGGCTTTATGTGTGACATCCAATGGCATCGCTACGATCGGAATTCCAGACCGGTAAACAACGTCCGCAGCGTGCGGGTCAACAAAAATATTGAATTCCGCTGCTGGAGTCACATTTCCCCCGACAAAATACCCCCCACCCATGGTGATTATCGATTCAATCTTTGATGCAATAGCAGGTTCCCTAACTAACGCCATTCCGATATTTGTTAGAGGGCCAACTGGACAGATCGTAATTGATTGGTCTTCTGCATCGAGTAGAGTTTCAACAAGCCAGTCAACAGCGTGCTGTGGCTGCAAATCCATATCGGGCTCTTGCCAATCTGGTCCATCTAAACCAGTTTCGCCGTGTACCTCTTCAGCAGTGACTAATTTTCGAACCATAGGCCTGTCACAACCGGAAAAGACCTTAATGTCCTTCCTTCCGGCAAGCTCGCAGATTCGAAGGGCATTTACTTCTGTTAGGTGCAGCGGCGCATTACCTGCAACACACGTGATTCCAATAACATCAAGCTCTGGAGATGCAAGGGCGAGAAGTATTGCTATCGCATCGTCATGGCCAGGATCTGTATCAATAATTATCTTCTTTTGTTCCACGTCTGCAACATAGCTCAGTTCGGTGCATAATGTGAACGTATGAGTACAGACTTTATAGAACTACAAAAAAAGAATAAGAGAACTACACGATGGCTTCTGCTGGCAAGCTTTCTTCTAGTTTTCGTCGTTTCATTTGTTGCAGGCCTCGCATTAACTGGATTTTTGGGTTTCGGAATTTTCGCTCTTGTAATCTCTGGAGCCATAACATTTTTCCAATATCGCAAATCATCGAGCCTTGCATTGCGGGCAACGGGTGCTATTCCCGCTGACCCCGATGAATATGCGCAGTTGCATAACCTGGTTGAGGAAATGGCTCTTTCATCTGGTCTTCCCAAACCCGATGTCTACATTGTTATAGATCCAGCACCAAATGCTTTTGCTACTGGCCGCGACCCTGAGAACGCCGCTGTTGCAGCAACTACGGGGCTGTTAGAGAAGTTAGATAGAAATGAACTGCAAGGCGTCATAGCACATGAAATGGCACATATTAGAAATTACGACATTCGTGTTATGACCGTTGCTGCGGCGACTGCTGGGGCCGTAGCGATTATGGCTGACTTATTTTGGCGAATAGCATTCTTTGGAGGCATGGGAAGTAGAAACCGAAGTAGTAGCAATCGAGGAGGCGGGCCTCAAGCAATTATCGTTCTTGTCGCTTTTCTATTCGTTACGGTACTGGCTCCACTTGCGGCAGCTCTTCTTAAAGCAGCTGTGAGTCGAAGCAGGGAGGAGCTAGCTGATGCAACAGCAGTAGAATTAACACGAAATCCTTCCGGAATACGGATGGCTTTAGAGAAACTCGATCGTGATGTAACAGTTGTTCGTAAAACATCGCATGCGACTAGCCATTTGTGGATTGAATCTCCGGATGACCACGTGAAAGGGCATCGAGGGAAAAGAATGAACGATATGTTCAATACCCATCCTCCTCTTTCAGAGCGAATTAACCTTATTCGAAAAATGGAGGGACTGCCCCCATACGTCAGTAGTCAAGAAAGTGGCCGGGACTCTCAGAACCCTGGGCCACCTCCCCGTCGGAGGAAGCGATAAGTATGGGCCTACTAGATGGAAGAGTTGCAATAATTTCTGGTATCGGACCAGGTATGGGGCGAGATGCCGCATTAGCTTGCAGTAAAGAAGGAGCTAAAGTCGTTCTTGCAGCGCGAACAGCAGCAAAAGTTGAATCAGTGGCTGATGAAGTTGCACAACTAGGAGGAATTGCTTTAGCTATTCCGACTGATGTTACTGACCTACCAGAAATTGATAATCTAATTTCTTCAACTATTTCTGAGTTTGGCCAAATCGATGTTCTTGTGAATAATGCATTTGTCCAGCCACCGTTTGAAACTCTTGAAAAAATGGAACTCGAGTCCTGGTATACAAGTTTTGAAGTCAACTGCACATCGGCGCTTAAAATGAGTCGGGCTGTTCTGCCTATTATGCGAAAGCAACATCGGGGCTCAATAATTAATGTTTCAACGATGTCAATCCGAAACAATAAACCTATGTTCGGTGCGTATGCTGCAGCAAAGTCAGCTATGACATCCATGACGCGAACTATGTCGAAAGAAGTTGGTCCTGATGGCATTCGCGTAAATGCCATATGTCCTGGATTTATTTTTGGTGATTCGGTGAAGTGGTATTTAGAAAGCCTTGCGCAGCAAAATGGGACAACTTATCAGGATGAGTATGACAAGGTAGCTAATGAGATTGCTTTACGCTTTATCCCAGATTCTGAGCAAATTTGCGGCTCAGTTGTTTTTTTCGCCTCAGAACTCTCTGCAGCTTGTACAGGAACGAGCCTAGATGTCAATGGTGGCCACTTCACAACTTTCTAAAGTTACCTGTCTCTAGAAACAAGTGGGAAAAGAGGGTGGTCGAAAGGATCTCCTTCACTCATAACCCCCTCCAACTCAGGGAATGGTGGCGAAGTGGGCCCAGGCCTCATGGCATAAACGGCGTCATCCCCTAACCACCTTGCGGAAAAGGCTCTTCTTCGTGTGGTGCTTCCTCCTGCAGCATGGAGTGTCCGCATATGGAAAAGAAGAACGTCTCCGGGATTCATCTCCCATGATATGATTTTCGAAGATTGTTTCTCTTCATCAATGTTCGGCAGATCTTCAAAGCCGTCGTATTCATAAGGGGCATGGTCTACGAAGCGACGGGGAGCATACATTGGACCTTTATGTGAACCGGATATGAATCTCATAGCCGATTCTTGCGAAACGTAATCAAGAGGGACCCACGTAGAGACAAGCTGGTTCCCATCAACACAGTAATAGGGCTGGTCATGGTGCCATGGAGTCTTCTCACTAGTGTGCGCCTCTTTTACTAGTACGTGTTCATGGAAGAGGCGAATCTGGTTAGATCGAGTCACCTCACGGGCCATAGTTGCAAGTGGGGATTCAAAGAGGACTTCTTTATATTCTCTGAACCGCTGCCAGTTACAGTAGTCGTCCCAGAACTCTCCTTCATCGTCAGGCTTGGTGTAATCGCATGACCAGGGCCCTCTATCCAGTTTGTTTCTTTCTATTCCTTTAGCTAGAAGATCCAACCAACGTATATTGAGGGCATTTTTAACAAGGATCACGCCTTCTAGCTGGAATTGGGAGATTTCATTTTCTGTGAGCATACCTCTATCTTAGATTTTCGCTTCGACTACCCGCCCTATCATTCTGAATTAGTAGCAAATGGAAGTCCAGCTAAATGGGCGTGGTCGTTATATCGGATTAACGTCCAACGCCCTCGTTTATCTCCGCGATCATCAACTGCAAACTCGGTTAATGAGGTATTAAGCGTCCAGAGATCAAATTGCCCTCTTCGAGGAAAGTCAAGCAGTTGACGAATTGCTACGTCAATAACTCCTCCATGGCAAACAATGATTATGGTTTCGCCAACATGCCTAGCAATAACTGCTTCTAGAGCTTCAGATACGCGGAAATGAAACCCAGATAAACTTTCAGCTCCTGGAGCAAATGGGGTGTGGGGGCGTCCGTAGTAATCGTTACTTCCAAACAGTTCTTCAAGTTCGTCATAGGGTTTCCCGTCTGCTTCTCCTGGACGATGTTCAACAAGTTCTTTCTCGGTCAGCAGTTCTTTTACGTTCAGGACTGGCTGAATAATTTCGGCTGTCTCAATTGCTCTTGGCATAGTACTGGCATATAGCCAGTCAACCTTAATGGCCTCTTTTTCAAGTCGGTTGCGAAGAGCGCTTGCTTGCTCTCTTCCAAGGTTGCTTAATCCTGTGCAGCTCTTCTCTCCACCAAGAATTCTTTCTACAGTGACGTTCGATTCGCCATGACGAATAAGGATAAGCCGAGTTTTGCCTTCATGTGCCATCTTCCTATGTAAGCCTCTGGTCCACTATTTGTACAACCTGTAGAATGAGGTTCATCTAGCGCCCAGCGAAGAATTCTGCTGGAATAATCCCCGAGGAAGTCTGAGTAAGAACTTCAAATCCATCATCAGTGACGACCAGTGTATGCTCAAACTGTGCTGACCTTCGGCCATCTGAAGTAACTACTGTCCACGTATCATCCCACATCTGCAAAGAATGCCCTCCAAGATTTAACATGGGTTCTATCGTGAAACTCATTCCGGTGAGAAGCTCGGTGGTTGCTCGACGATCAAAATAATGTGGTATCGCAAGTGAACTATGAAACTCTGGACCTACACCATGACCGATAAATTCTCTCACAACGCTCAACTGATTTGAATGAGCATACTTCTCTATCGCTTGACCTATGTCACAAACCTGTGAACCATTTCGAACAGTTTCCATACCCTTATACAGGGCTTCTCTGGTCGTATCTACCAAGCTGCGACTATGGTCATCGACGTCACCTACTAAAAAAGTCACGGAGGTGTCGCCATGAACTCCCTCGTAGTACACCGTTACATCGATGTTGACGATATCTCCATCTTGCAGTTGTCGGCTATCCGGGATTCCATGACAAACCACCTCATTCACTGATGTGCATACCGATTTCGGAAACCCGCGATAATTTAGAGGACTCGGGTATGCCCCCTTTCGAACTATCTCATCATGAGCTATGTGATCAAGTTTGTCGGTTGAAATTCCAGGTGTTACTTTTTCACCTACATAAAGAAGGACTTCAGCAGCGATTGCCCCAGCTTTCCGCATGGACTCGATTTCATTCTCAGTCCTAATTAGTGGTAGGACAGATGGACCTGGATCGCCTGTTTGAGCATACGGGGGTCGTAGTATGCCACTCGGAACATCCCGCTTGGGGCTTACTAATCCTTGTCGAACTGGCGGGAGTGAAGCTGGAACTTTCGGTGTCTTCGTCTTTCGTTTGGCCATACGTATAAGGCTACCTTATTAAATAAATCTATTGAAGGGTGTCAGTTGATGAATCTGCTAATACTTTCAACAATGCATGCAGGTTTCGGACTACCTTCAACCTCGACTGTTATGATCACAATAACCTGGACTCCATCAGCGAGTTCAGTGACTTCACCTATCTTTCCTTTCGCTCTGACTAGAGAACCCACAGGAACAGGACTTGGAAAGCGAACTTTATTGACTCCATAGTTCACGCCCATTGAAATGTTAGTGACTTGAAGTAGCTCAGGTAGAAACTGATTTGTAAGCGAAAGAGTTAGATACCCGTGTGCAATAGTTTTACCGAATGGACCGTCTTTCGCTTTATCGGGCTTTGTGTGTATCCATTGATGGTCTCCCGTAGCTTCCGCAAAAAGATCTATACGCTCCTGAGTGATTTCTATCCATCCTGTACAGCCGAGGTCAGTTCCTTCTGCACTGATAAGGTCTTTCGGGGTGTCGTAAATCATCGTCATAAGAGGGACATTAGCCGAATAGACTCTCAAGAAGGGAATTCTTAACTACTTGATGATGCAGGAGGAAAACTAATGGCCGCAACTGGTGGGACTAGAACGATTGTTACTGCCCTCATTGCTAACTTTACGATCGCAATAGCTAAATTTTTCGGATTCGTGATCACAAGTTCTTCTGCGATGCTTGCCGAGGCAGTTCATAGCCTCGCAGATACTAGTAACCAAGCCCTTCTCCTTTTAGGTAAAAAGCGATCTAAGAAATCACCTTCAGCCGAACGGCCATTCGGATTCGGACGGGAACGATTTTTTTGGGCATTCGTTGTCTCAATTGTTTTGTTTTCGCTGGGTTCA
>MDTE01096144.1_pt1 | contig 40210 bp, 35 predicted proteins | sample 811231 | NCBI WGS metagenome assembly MDTE01 (sample SAMN05326651, study PRJNA326480) | marine metagenome | isolation source: seawater | place: Indian Ocean: Red Sea | collected 2010
CATCCTGGGCGATTCCGGCGAACGCGTCGGTGAAGATATGGCCGCTGGTGAGATTTATGTCGGTGGAAAGGTTCAGTCGCTTGGCTCCGATGCCAAAATGGGCGATACGGAAAGCAGCAAAATTGACGAGCTACGCGCCTTTCTCGACCGTTACAAGATTACCTTTAATGGCGATTTCCAGAAAATTGTCAACGAAGGCAAAAAGCTGCATTACAAAACCTCAGAACGGCCGATGCGTAGCCTTCCCTTTGTCGGATTCTCGGGGAAATCGGATTACTGGAACCCAAAAATTCAGGAAGATATCCATATAAAAGCACAGATTGGCCGCTATCGCGTACGTGGTTATGGCGGTGCGCGGGAACTGCCACACCTGGCAGATATCGGATTCGCGCGGAATATCTCCGGGTTAAATGAGATTTCCAACCCGGTGTCCAAGGTCGAGATGCGCACGCTGATCGGCGGCAAACACGGGGCGCAACCGCTCGACCTTTCAATGCCGGTGATGATCGCGCCAATGAGCTATGGCGCGTTGAGCCGTTCCACCAAACAAGCCATCGGTATCGCCTCATCGCTCGCAGGAATCGCGGAAAATACCGGTGAAGGTGGTATGAGCGACGCCCAGCGTGGTGCCGCGGAGCAATTGGTTTTCCAAATGCTTGGTGGACGGCTTGGTTGGAACATCCATGATATGAAACGCGCCAATGGGTTGGAGATCTATATTAGCCAGGGCGCCAAGCCCGGCTTCGGCGGTCAGCTCATGGCGAAAAAGGTGACCAAGGAACTAGCCGAAATTCGAGGTATCCCCCAAGGCATCGATCTGCGCTCACCATCGCGGCATCCGGATATTCTGGGCGGCGACGATCTCCTCATCAAGGTCGAGGAAATGCGCGAAGCAACAGGATATCGTTTGCCGGTCAGCGTCAAGCTAGGCGCCGGACGGGTGCGCGACGACATCAAGATCGCTTACAAGGATGGCTTCGATTTTGTCGAGCTCGACGGCATGCAGGGCTCAACCGGTGCCGGTGGCGCAGAAGTCATGGAATATGTTGGCATTCCCACTATCTCAGCGATCATGGACGCGCTTGATGGTCTGGCGGAGATCGACGCCGACGGCAAAATTCAAATCATTCTCATGGGTGGTCTGCGCGACGGCGTGGACGCAGTCAAATCGCTTTGTCTCGGCGCCGATGCGGTGGCCTTTGGCAACGCCACGATCATCGCCGGCGGTTGCATTTCCTGCATGCAGTGCCATGTTGGTCAGTGTGTGACCGGCATCGCAACCCAGGACCCCGAGCATGAGAAGCGCTACCGCCCGGAAATCGAAGCGCATAATATCCACCGCTTTCTCGAAGGAGTGCGCTGGCAGATCGCAGCGCTGACCCACGCACTCGGCTATGGAGATGTCAAATCTCTCAACCGGGACGACCTCGTCGCCCTGACCCCAGAGGCGGCGGAGATCACGCGCCTTCCCTACCGGCCAGAGCTTCGCGAACAACAGCATCTCAGCAAGGCAGTCTAAGTTGGCAGCGAGTAAAGACAGCGGAGCGGAAGCTCCCATGCTTCTTCCGGCTGAAATGCCGGACGATACGGACGACCTGCATTTTGTCCCTGCACCCTGCCAGGTGGCCTGCCCTGTCGGAACCGACGCGCCTTCCTATATAGCCTATATATGGGAAGGCAAATATGAGGAAGCGTTCGAGGCGATTACCGCTACCAACCCATTCAGCTCGATTTGCGGACGGGTGTGCGATGCCCCATGCGAACCTGCCTGCAGACGGGTACAATCAGATGGGCCCGTGCAAATCCGCAATCTCAAGCGTTACGTCATGGATGAAATTGGCGACCGGCTCGATCCGCCTCCCGTGCCAGTCACCCAGAAAGAGACGGTGGCCATCGTCGGGTCCGGACCGGCCGGCTTAGTCGCCGCGCATGATTTGTCGATCGCCGGCTATGAAGTCCACGTCTACGAGATGACCGACCGGCTAGGTGGAATGATGATATGGGGCATCCCCGCTTTCCGCTTGCCACCCGGCGTGATTGACGAAGACATTCAGCGCCTAACCAAACGCTGTCCTGGCCTCAAGATTCACCTCAACACTGCGCTGGGCGATGGTGTGACACTGGAGGAACTAAAGGAGCGCCATGACGCCGTGGTGCTCGCCATTGGCTCCTGGTGGGGCAAAAAGATGGGAATTCCGGGAGACACCGACACGCGGGTCATCGACGGCGTGCAGTTCCTGCGTGACGTCAATGCTGGCGCACGGCCGGAAATGCCGGAAACCGTGGTGGTGGTCGGCGGCGGGGACGTCGCCATGGACGCCTGCCGAGTCGCCAAGAGACTTCCTGGCTGCAAGCACGTCAAAGTGATCTATCGTCGGGGGCCGGACGAGATTCCGGCGCGCGCCATTGAGCTTGAGGGGGCCGTCAAAGAGGATATCGAATTCATCTACAACACCCAACAAACCGCCGTTTCTCCAAAGGGCAACCAGCTCGCCATCACCTGCCTTAAAACCGAGTTGGGTGAACCAGACGAAGAAGGCCGGCGCGTTCCAGTCGAGATAGTGGGCAGCGAGCACGAGATTGAATGCGGTATGATCATTGCCTCGATCGGCCAGCAGGGCAAATGTGCTCATCTCGACGAGAAAGGCATGATGCTGAGTGATCGCGTGCGGACAGAATGGGGCAGTATGTTGACCGACGACCCAAAAGTCTTCGCCGCCGGCGACGGCGCTTTCGGCGGATCAACTATCGTCATGGCCATGCATCACGGTCAACGCGTCGCTTATTACGTGAAGGCGTTTCTCGAAGGCCATAGGGACCCTATGCCCTACCGCCAACCCTTCCGCACCCGACGGGTGCCTCTGGCGCAGGATCTCGAGTGGGAGAAGCTGCCGTTACAAGAACCCGCCTTTCACGGGCTAGGCGCCAATCCGATCGAGTTCCCCGAGATCGAAGATACTTATGGCAGCGACACGGCACGCAATGAGGCAGCGCGCTGCTATCGCTGCGACGCAGAGACTGGTACTGCTGACTATTCCGTGCGCCACCGCGAGGACATTTTCACCATGGCGCGCACCAACCCACTCGACGAGCGTTCGCATGCCACAATGCTTGCGCGCCGCTTGCAGCCGCGCGATAACCCTTTTCCAGACCACCGAAAGGCCACGCTGGACGATCTCATCTTTCTGCCAGCCAATCTGACCCGACTGGTGATTGACCCCTACCGCGAGGCATGCCGAATTGACACGGAACTCGGCGCCGGACGCTTCGTTATGGAGCAACCCTTTATCGCTACCGGATTCGACGACGCACCAGGTCAAGTACGTGAAGCCATTGCCGAGGGCCTAAAGGATTTTGACACTCCCTATCTCGGAGTACGCGCTCTTTCAACGGATGTTCCCTGGCTGCAACTGGTCGTGCCGGGGCAGATCGCACCGAGCACTGACGCGGCGGCGCAGATTCATAACCTAGGTCACGAATTTCGACCGATTGAGACGACGCGTCTGACAGAAAACCAACTTCTTGGCTTGTCGGTTTCCTCTCCCGACATACTGGAAGAAACGATCTCTTATGCCCTGGCGAAGAAATTTGATATACTCCTCCTCGACGGCAGCGGCGGCCTCGGCACGCCCTGGGCCGAGCTCTCCGGTGAACCCAATCTAACCATCCTGCGCGACGCCGTCGCTATTCTCAGACGTATTGGGCGAGAGGAAGAGATCGACCTGATTTTTTTCGGTGGTGTTCGCTCGGGCACTGATACGGCTAAGCTGGTAGCGCTCGGTAGCATGGCGGTGGTGCTTGGCGTTACCCTGGGACTGGCCGCTGGAGCTGAAATTAGAGACCGGCACGACATGCAATTCTCCGCCGATCGTGACAAAAATGATCGCGCCGAAGCGGTGGCCCATATTCTTAATGCTAGCGCCCAAGAAGCGTCGATGATGGCGCGGTGCACCGGCAAGACCAATCTGCAAAACGTCGAGCCGGAGGATTTGCGCGCAATTACCATCGCCACCGCCAAAGCCACCGGTATCCCGCTCGCCGGCACGCTTTGACTTCAACGGGCCATGAGAACAACCCGTTATATGCTGTTTTGAGCGCCAGGTACCCGCTTCTCCGCAATTGGCCTATTCCGTAACAACTCGACAGCACCGTCGGGCTTGCCGGAATGTCTTCCGTCTTTCGGTTAATGGAAGCTCTGCTGCGATTTCCTTGCGGCAAATAAACAACTAAACTCCAGCAGCATGGATATATCGCTCAATTACGGTAAAACCCAACTTGTCGTAACGCTACCGGATGACCTTGAAGTCAGTGTCATCCGCAAGCCTGACATGCCGCTCCTGGATGACCCGGTGGCAACACTCGAAGCCTCGTTTGCCAAGCCAGACGGCGGCCCAAATCTCGCCTATCTTGCCAGAAAAGCACAAACAGCCTGTATTCTCATTTGCGACATCACACGCCCAGTGCCAAACAGTGTATTGCTGCCACCGCTCCTCCGTGCGCTTCTCGCTGCCGGGCTAGGCAGGGAAAACATCGTTATTCTCGTCGCCACCGGTCTGCACCGGCCAAATGAAGACGAGGAGCTGGCCGAGTTGGTCGGTGATCCCTGGGTGATGGAGAATTTTGCCGTCGTCAATCATTTTGCCCGCGACGATGCCTCACATGTTTCACTCGGACGCACAAGGAGTGGAACAAAAGTCATGCTAGATAAACGCTTCGTAGAAGCGGACCTCCGCATCGCCACTGGTCTAGTAGAGCCCCATTTCATGGCTGGCTGGTCCGGTGGGCGCAAGGTGATCGCGCCGGGAGTCGCCCATGCCGAGACCATTACCACCTTCCACAGCGCAAGGTTTATGGAGCATCCTAATTGCGCCAATTGCGTGCTCGACGGCAATCCGCTGCATGACGAACAGCTTGAAATTATCGCCATGTTAGGCTGCGTCAGTGCGATCAATGTAGTGATCGATGAGGATCGTCGTATTTCAATGATTAATTTCGGTGAGGTAGTAAAAAGCCATATGGCAGCGGTAGATCATGTCCGCACCTATGCCGAAGTCCCAATGCCGGAGCGCTTCTCCACCGTGATTACCAGCGCCGCGGGCTACCCCCTCGACAAGACCTACTATCAAACAGTGAAAGGCATGGTCGGTCCGCTAGATATCCTGAAGCCTGGTGGAACTCTCGTCATTGCCTCGGCCTGTTCCGAAGGCATGGGCTCGGCGGAATATGTCACCTCCCAACGCAATCTGATGAATATGGGCGCTGATCGCTTCCTCAAACATATAGAGTCTAAAAGTCACGCAGCGGTCGATGAATGGCAGACCGAGATGCTTTTGAAACCGCTTCGCTCTGGCCAAGTGGTTCTCTACACTGAAGGCCTAACGGAAGAGGAACTCTCCCTTACCGCCGTGAAACCCACCACCTCAATTGACCAAGCAATAGTTGCAGCAGTCGCTAACGCTAACGACAAGCGCATAGCAGTTATTCCGGAAGGACCCTATGTGGTTCCACGATACCGGCCCGGGATTTGACAACGCCCGACCCCTCTGGCGGAGGACCGCTGCCGCCTAACCGTTTCACTAATATTTGCGTTCTAGTAGCGACGGTGTGTGGCTCAAGTCTTGCAATTATTGATGCCACCGCCATTAACGTTGCCCTTCCAGCCATTCAAGACGGACTCGATGCAGATATCACCTCACTGCAATGGGTGATCGAGTCCTATGCGCTGTTCCTCGGCGCCTTAATTCTGGTCGGTGGTGTGTTGGGTGACCATTTCGGACGAAAGCGGATGTTTGCCATCGGTGTCATCATCTTTGCCTCCGCTTCCGCCTGGTGTGGCCTAGCTGAGGGCGTGATGCAATTGATCGTCGCTCGCGGCTTTCAAGGCATTGGTGCGGCGCTCGTAGTGCCCGGCAGTCTAGCGCTGTTGAGCGCCCATTTCCCACAAGAGCAACGGGGCCCGGCAATTGGACAATGGGCTTCGTTCACAACACTCGCTATCGTTCTCGGGCCGTTATTGGGCGGGGTACTTGTAGACACGGCGTCGTGGCGTTGGGTTTTTTTTATTAACCTGCCCATTGCTGCTATTCTGCTTTTCGTGCTTTATCTCGGCGTACCGGAAAGCCGAAATGAGAGCCAGGCAGGCAAACTCGACATTGTAGGCGCCGCATTCATCACCCTCGGCTTGGGCGGCTTGGTGTTCGGCCTGCTCGAATCCGCGCACTTGGGCTTTAGCGCGCTTGAGGTATGGGGCTCTATAACGGCGGGCATAGTGATCATACTTGCCTTCATTTACCGGCAAATGACTGTGAAATTCCCTATGCTGCCGCTCGACCTGTTTCGCTCCCGCGCCTTTTCCGGCGCTAATATTATGACATTCCTGCTCTATGGCGCGATGACAGGCTGTCTATTTTTCCTTCCCTTCAACCTAATGCAGGTACACGGATGGAGCGCGACGGAAGCCGGTGCCGCGCTGCTACCACTGATCCTGCTTATCTCCCTCTTCTCTTTTGCCGCCAGTAAACTGGTGGCTAAGCTCGGTCAACGCATACCGCTCACCAGTGGTGCATGCATCGCCGCACTGGGATTTGCACTCCTCGCCTTGCCTAGCAACGACAGCGGCTATTGGTCTGGCTTCCTGCCAGGCATAGCCGTACTTGGGCTAGGTCTTGGAATCGCCGTGGCGCCCCTCACCATCGTCGTAATGGGGGCAGTGCCGACCGATCGCTCCGGCCTCGCTTCAGGTGTCAACAATGCAGCCTCGCGCGTCGCCATGTTGATGGCAGTGGCAATTTTCGGCGTAGTCATGTTTGAGATCTTTTCAAGTCAGTTACAGAGTGCGCTTCAGGTTATGCCGCTTGACAACGCCAGCCGGATACAAATCTCGGAACGCATGGTGCACCTATCGGGCCTGCAGCCACCGGATGGTCTTAAAGCCAACGTGGCGGAACAACTGCATGTCGCGGTCGGCGAGTCCTTCGTCGCCGGCTTTCGGGCTGTCTCTCTAATCGCTGCAGGTGCAGCGCTTGCCGGTGGCCTAATTGCCGGATTAACGATTCCGCCGCGCGCGGATGTGAAGTAGTCTCATGATATGCGCACGCCCTTGATGGATTTGGACAGAGCCCACTTCGACGTCGTAGTGATCGGCGCCGGGGTCAATGGCGCAAGCACGACACAGCATCTTGCCGCCGCCGGCTTCACTACACTTCTCGTAGAGCAGAATGATTTCGCCTCCGGCTCCTCGAGCCGCTCCAGCCGCCTATTGCATTGCGGCCTCCGTTATCTTGCACCGGGCTGCTCCATGTGGGAGTTCGCCTTTCATCCGAACCGCCTGATAACGGCGCTCTCCATGGCGCGCCAAGCGATGGAGTCACGCAGCCAAATGGTGCGCGAAACGCCCGAGCGCGTACAATCGATGACCTTCTCCTATCCAATCTATAAGGAATCACCTTATGCGCCGTGGCAGATTGATCTCGCCTTCAACATATTGAAAGCACTCGGGCCGAAGGACGTACCACTCGACTATCGCCGCCTCAACCGCTCGGAGGCACACACCCGGCCACTTCTGCAATGGCTAAGGGATATGGATGCCCTCAAGGGTATCGCCCAGTTCCGCGAATATCGTTTCGAATGGCCTGAGCGAATTGCTCTCGATACGGTGCTCGATGCCGCCCGGCTAGGTGCGCAAGTCCGTAACCATACGGCTTTACGAGGGGTTGAGCGTGAGGCCGATGGTAATTGGCGGCTTACCTTGGCAGATAAGCTGGCGACGGAAGAAGTGACCGTAACGGCAACAGCGTTGGTCAACACTGCCGGTATCTGGATCGATAGGGTCAATCGCATGGCCGATAGCAATGTGGGACGGCGTATCACCGGCACAAAGGGCATCCATTGTATGTTCCGCCTGCCGGCGAACTGCGCTGATCAAGGAATCGCCAGCATGAACCGTGACGACGAACCGTTTTACTGCGTCCCCTGGCGCGGACTCCACTATGTCGGGCCAACGGAAACCCTCTACGACGGCAATATAGACGACATTCACCCAGAAGAAGAAGAAATTGAATGGCTCCTGGATGAGGCCAACCACCTATTACCAGGAGCTGAATTCAAGCGAGAAAAAATGCTGTTCGCCTGGGCCGGCGTACGGCCGCTCACTTACGATCCAGCGCAACCCAAAGGCGCCAGGAGCCGTGAATTGCACGATCTGTCGGGCGAAGGCTTCGATAATCTTTTTGCATTGACTGCCGGGCCGATCATGACCCATCGCTCGGCTGGCGAACTTCTGACCAAGCATGTCGCGAAGCGGGTACGCCCCTCTGGCACGCCGGGTAGGCTAAGCTTCAGCGCAAAAACCTATCCCGACAACACTAATTCGCTGGCCATCGACGATGCATGGCCGGAAACGACCTTCGCTGATCTCAACCACGCGGTGGCCCATGAGCTACCCGCCAATCTAATCGATCTTCTGTTCCGCCGCACCGGCAATGGCTGGACCGCCTCAATGGGCGCACCCATGGCCGAGCAGGCAGCACGCCAGGTAGCGGAGCAAATGGGCTGGGACGAAGCGCGAATCCAGGCCGAAACTCAAGCCTATAAGGATTACGTCGCACGCAATCACCTATGGCACGGCGCGAATGATTGATTAGACCGGCGCAAACTCGCTGTCGCCATCGAGTTCACCGTCACAGGTCGCGCGGCCAGTCTCGACCATATGAATTAGATGGGCTAATACCGAGCGCGCAGCAGCGGCGTGCAGCACCGGGTCAACATCGGCGTAGATCAACCGCACCATCTCTGGGATGCGGCTGATGCCATCATCCAGACATTTGCCGATCTGCACCTCCCGAGCCTCGCGATGATTAATCAGTGCGGCAATAAATGTCCCTGGTGATTCGATTGCTGGCCCATGGGTTGGCCATAAGCGAACCTCTGCGCGCCCAGCGAGGCGCCGGCAAGAGGCTAAGTAATCCGCCATACTACCATCTGGCGGCGAGACCACCGTGGTCGACCAGCCCATCACATGATCTCCGGAAAACAAAACCTGCTCCTCTTCGAGCGCGAAACACAGATGATTCGAGGTGTGCCCCGGAGTGTGAATCGCCTCGAGGGTCCAACCGGAGCCTGAAATCACATCACCATCTCCAACAAAAATATCTGGCGCGAAGTCGCGATCAGCCCCCTCCTCGACTTCTTCACCTGTTCGCCCGCCACCATGAGGTCCGAAGCCGTAACTATTTGCGCCGGTAATTTCCTGCATATAACGCACCGCTGGCGAATGATCGCGATGGGTGTGGGTCACCAATAAGTGACTAACCGTCTCGCCCTTAATTGCACCCAAGAGCGCCTCGACATGCGGTGTCAAATCAGGTCCAGCATCGACAACCGCCACCTCGCCACGACCAACGATATAAGTGCCGGTGCCATAAAAAGTAAAAGGCCCCGGATTATTGGCAACGACGCGGCGGATCAGCGGGGATAGCGTGTCGCAAACACCATAAGTGAAATCGAGCTCACGCTTAAACGGGATGCCAGCCATGGCGCGCTCCTTTTGCTACTAAAGTCCGCCCGGGCGGGAAGGATCTTCACCAGGCGGTCCGCGGCGGCCGGGTATACCATGCTCACGAGTGGCGCCACTTGGGGTGGCCGGTGTTTTTCCTCCTGGAGGCATATCACCCGAGCCAGTGAGATGAAGGAAGATATCCTCCAAATCCGGCTCATCAGTCGAGAGATCGCAAATCGTTACGCCAGCGCGGCGCACAATGTCGAGGATCTGGCCAATCTCGGTTTTGCTCCTGAGATAGCGCACAGCAAGCCGGCGCGGATCACGCAACGCGGTTTCAAAGTCACTTAGCCCTTTAGGGACCTCCGCCATCTCCTCAGCACTGACAATCACCAGTTCTTTAACATCAAGGCGCTCAATTAGGCTCGCTGTCCGTTCGCAAGCAATTAACCTACCTTTATCAATGATGGCGATGGTGTCGCACAACGCTTCAGCCTCTTCAAGATAATGGGTGGTTAACACTACAGTGACGCCACGCGCATTCAATGCGCGCAAATGCGACCAGAGCTGCTGACGCAGTTCGACATCGACGCCTGCTGTCGGCTCATCAAGGATGATGATTGGCGGTGAGTGAACCAGCGCTTTGGCAACCATCAAACGTCGACGCATACCGCCGGAAAGGGCGCGCGGATAGGTCTCGGCCTGATCGGTGAGACCCACCGCGTCGAGGATGTCGGCGGTGCAACGCTCGGGAGCGCGCAGGCCAAAATAACCAGCCTGAGCCTCCAGCGCTTCGCGTGCCGTGAAATAGGGATCGAGCACAAGTTCCTGCGGCACCACGCCGATGGAAAGCCGCGCGCCCCTTGTCTCACGATCGATATCGTAACCCCAGATCGCGGCATTGCCGGAGGTCTTGTTGGTCAGTCCGGCAAGAATATTGATGAAAGTAGATTTTCCTGCACCGTTAGGGCCCAGAAGACCGAAAAACGAACCGCGCGGGATATTAAGGTCGAATTTTTGGAGCGCAACTGTCTCTGAGTGGCGCCGGTGATAGACCTTACGCAAGCTGCGTGCCTCGACAGCGTTTTCAGGAAAGCTCATGGCCGAACTCGCCCAGCCGGAGAGCGTTGTGAATGGTTGATCACCATAGCCGAATGGGTATCATTCGCGGCGTTGGCGGGTCAAATGGAGCACGCTAGAAGGGCTACGCTATGAGCACAAATATCGATACCCCGGAAACGGTCGAAGCCGACAGCACCGAAGTCAGTTGTGATGGTGGTGGCGATCTTGGCCATCCGCGCGTCTACCTCAACATGGGCGATAAAGGCGAAGTCGATTGTCCCTATTGCGATCGTAAATTCGTCCTTACAACTGAGCACGCATCGTAATCTTTTTTCCTCGACAGGAGAATGCCATCCAGAGAACCAACGGCAGCGCAAACGCCGAAAGCGTTGCGTTGGCCCAGTAGGCATCCGCACCCAAGAGACCATAGAGCCAGCCAGCCAGCAATAAACCCGCACCAAGACCGGCGCCATAGGTCAGCCCGCCCAATAAGCCTTGCGCTGAATTAGCATATGAATCGGGTACTGCACGTGTAATGAACAGCATGGCGCCAAGATGCATCGCGGCGAAACTCGCGGCATGGAGTATCTGCGCCAAGGCGACAATCCACAGTTCCACCGTTAACGCCAGCACCATCCACCGTATCGCTCCCAACCCCGCCGCCGCCGCGATTAACCCGGCCGGCCCCATGCGCCTCACCAAAGGGGAGCCAAAAGCAAAAAGCAGAATTTCCGCCACCACCCCCTCTCCCCATAGTAATCCCACCGTCAGATGCGAGTAGCCTACCGAAGTCCAATGAATGGACGAGAAACCGTAATAGACCCCGTGGGCCGCCTGAATCACTGCCGTCGCGAGTATAAACAGCAAAAACGACCGGCTAGCGAGCAACGTCTTCAACGGTAAGAACCCCTGTGCCCGTTCTGCCGTCAGAGCGCGCGGCAGGATGAGCGAGGTAACGAACAGTACCGCCAGTGTTACCAGTAGCAAGGTGACAATAGTCGAGGCCGGCAAACTGCCATGCATATCCAACAACCAGCCGCCAGCGATGGAGGCTAGAACGAAGGAGACCGAGCCCCACAGACGGACTCGGCCATAGCCATAATCTGCTGAAACGGATCGTAGCGATATTGTTTCGGCGAGCGGTCCGATGCTGGAGTAAGCAAAGTAGAAAATGAAACTTGCCAGAAGTAGAGGCCAGAAACTTTCTGCCCAATAAAAAACAGGCATCACTACTAACGCCGCCAGAGCACAGGCGATCAAAGGGCGGTTAGGATTGCCCGAGCGGTCAGCCTGCCAGGCAATAACGGGCCCGGCTGCGGCACGCAGCCAAAGTGCGACCGCCAACAATAGGCCAATCTCCTCCGGGCCCATGCCACGCGCCTCGAGGAGTAGTGGCCAGAAAGGAAATAGCACGCCCCCGACTAGGAAATAACCGGCGTAGAAAATCGCAAGGCGGGTGGCGAGATGGCGCGGCATCATTTCTTTGTCGGTGGTGGGCGCCATATGTTGGATTCCATGTGGGAGCGCGTGGCATAGTGGGAAAAGCGTCGGGCCTGAGCAAGGGGGAAATATGAGTGAGAAAAATGACGGCGCATACCGTATCGTTCTGATCGACGGATCAGGATTTTTGTTCCGTGCCTTTCACGGCCTACCGCCACTGACACGCCCGGACGGTACGCCGGTTAACGCCGTGCTCGGCTTTACAAACATGCTTTGGAAACTGCTGCGCGACAACAAGGCAGACTATTTCGCCGTCATCTTCGATACCGCGCGTAAGACCTTCCGCAACGATATATATCCCGATTACAAAGCCCACCGACCACCGCCACCAGACGAGTTGATCCCGCAATTCGACCTGGTGCGAGACGCAACACGCGCCTTTAACGTGCCTAGCCTGGAAAAGCAGGGCTATGAAGCGGACGACCTGATCGCCACCTATACTCGCCTTGCAAGCAAGACCGGCATGCGAGTCACCATCGTCTCTTCGGACAAAGACTTAATGCAGCTTGTCAGGGATGATCAAGTGATCCTGCTCGATCACTTCAAAAATCGGGAGATTAATTCTACAGGCGTGGTGGAAAAATTCGGTGTCGGGCCTGACAAGGTGATTGATGTACAGGCGCTAGCCGGCGATTCCTCAGACAACGTGCCCGGCGTGCCAGGCATCGGCATCAAAACAGCAGCGCAACTGATCAACGAATATGGCGACCTCGATACACTGCTAAAACGCGCCAAAGAGATCAAACAACCTAAGCGAAGGCAAAACCTGCTGCAGCATGCTGAGATGGCGCGCATTTCACGCGACCTGGTAACCCTGCGCCAGGATGTTCCCGATATTGAGCCACTTGAAAACCTGATCAAACGTACAATCGATCCCGAAACCCTAATAGCCTTCCTGCAGGAACAGGGATTCAAATCCGCGGTTAAGCGAATAGGCAGCCAACTCGGTCTCGATGGCATAGCGGCAGAGACAAATCCACCAACAGAGAGTGACTACAGCCTCGTACAGACCGTGGACGCACTGAAAAGCTGGATCGATCGCATCTGCAAGACCGGCCTTGTAGCATTCGATACCGAGACTACCTCGCTTGATGCGTCGCGTGCCGAGCTGGTTGGTTGCTCACTCTCCCTCCACCCAGGCGAAGCGTGCTACGTGCCACTCAGCCACCGAGCACCTGACCTCTTGGCAGATGGCGAGGTGACTAAGCAAATTCCGCTTGCGGAGGCACTATCGATTATGAAGCCAATGCTAGAAGACCCAGCGATTCTTAAGGTCGGCCAAAACATCAAATATGACATGCGTGTCATGGCGCGCCACGATATCAAAATCGCACCGATCGAGGATTCAATGTTGCTCTCATATGTCCTTGAAGGCGGCCTACATGGCCATGGCATGGATGAGCTTTCCAAGCTTCATTTCGACCATATACCGATTCCGTTCAAGGAGGTCGCCGGTAGTGGCAAGAACCAAATCACTTTCGATCGGGTAACGCTGACGAAAGCGTGTGACTATGCCGCCGAGGATGCAGATATCACTCTTCGCCTCTATCAATTACTCAAGCCACGCCTAGTGCAGGAGCGTGTAGTGGCTCTTTATGAAAGGTTAGAGCGGCCACTTGTGCCGGTGCTAGCACGCATGGAGTCTACCGGCATTAAGGTCGAGCGCGCGCAACTCGCACGCCTTTCAGAGGATTTCGCTCAGCGTATCGACACCCTCGAAGCGGAGATATATAGCCTCGCAGGACGGGCCTTTACCATCGGCTCGCCCAAGCAGCTTGGCGAAATTCTATTTGACGAGATGAGCCTGGAAGGCGGTAAAAAGGGAAAATCTGGCGCCTATGCCACAGACGCCAACGTGCTCGAAAGCCTCGCCGCACAAGGCCATAACCTCCCCTCCCGGGTACTGGACTGGCGCCAGCTTACGAAGCTCAAAAGCACCTATACGGATGCTCTCCTGGAACACATCAATCCCGAAACCGGCCGGGTGCACACGTCATACTCAATGACCGGCACCAGCACCGGACGACTTTCCTCAAACGACCCGAATTTGCAAAACATTCCGGTGCGCACAGAAGAGGGCCGGAATATCCGCCGCGCCTTCGTTGCCGAGAAAGGCAACGCCCTGCTTTCCGCCGATTATTCACAAATTGAGCTCCGTATCCTTGCCCATATCGCCGGCGTCGATACCCTTAAGCAAGCCTTTCACGACGGTCTTGATATTCATTCCCTGACAGCGAGCCATGTATTTGACGTACCGCTCGACCATATGGACCCGATGGTGCGGCGTTCTGCCAAGGCAATCAATTTTGGTATCATCTACGGCATCAGCCCATTTGGCCTAGCGCGCCAATTGGGCATCGCGCAGAGCGAGGCTAAGGCCTATATCGAAGCCTATTTCGAACGCTATCCGGGCATTAAGGATTATATGGAAAACACCAAGAAGGCCGCGCATGAGTCGGGCTATGTCACCACACTCTTCGGTCGACGCTGCCATTTGCCCGGCATAAATGAAAAAAATCCGGCCCATCGTGGCTTTTCCGAACGCGCCGCAATCAACGCGCCGATCCAGGGTACCGCGGCAGACATCATTAAACGCGCTATGATTCAAATGGAAGACGCCTTGGCTTTAGCCGGATTGAAGGCGCGCATGCTGCTCCAGGTGCATGACGAATTGATCTTCGAGGCACCCGAAGAGGAGATCGAAGCCACAGCAGAGACCGCGCGTCGAGTGATGGAAGGCGCTGCCCACCTCGATGTACCACTCATCATCGACACCGGAATTGCTGCCAACTGGGCCGAGGCACATTAGATCCGGGTATCTGTCCAAACTGAGAAATTTTTCAGTGGAGCGCAAATTGAACAACGAAAAGAAGTAAAAGGAATCAGTGATGGCGGGAATCGATCAGGGCTGGCAGCGAGACTATATTGGTTACGGCGCGAACCCGCCGGACCCGCAGTGGCCGGCCGGCGCCCGTATCGCGGTCAATTTCAATCTTAATTACGAGTGCGGAGGCGAATCCAATATCCTCGACGGCGACGACAGTTCAGAGGGTATGCTCAATGATATCGGTTTTCCGCCAGTACCGGGAAAACGCAATCCACTCGCTGAATCTGCTTTTGAATATGGCTCACGCGTTGGTGTTTGGAGGGTCTTGCGCATTTTCGAAGAATTCGACGTGAGGATGAGTATTTTTGGTGTGGCCACAGCACTTGAACGCAATCCGGAAGCAACACAGGCATTCGTGGAGCTTAGCCATGAGATCGTCAGCCACGGTTACAGATGGATCGATTATCAGTTCGTCGACGAAGCGGAGGAGCGCATACACATTCAGCAGGCAATAACGCGCATCCAGCGGGTCACCGGAGTCAAACCGGTCGGCTGGATGACTGGGCGGCCCGGCCCCAACACTCGCCGCCTTCTCGTCGAGCATGGCGGCCTTCATTACGACCGCGACGCTCTCAACGACGAGTTGCCCTATTGGGTGTCGGTCTCCGGGCTACCGCATCTCGTCATTCCTTATTCCTACGAGACCAACGACAACCGCTGCGACCAATCAAATGGCTTTGCTCAATCAGACGATTTTTTCCAATATATGCGTGATGCCTTTGACCTTCTCTGGAAAGAAGGTGAGGATCGGCCGAGGCTGCTCTCAATCGGACTGCATGACCGGTTGATTGGTCGCCCTGCACGCGCCGTCGGCCTGACCAGGCTGTTGGATCACATGCGTAAAAAAGGCGATGTATGGTTTTGCACCGGTAGAGATATCGCCCAGCATTGGCGGAAGACGCATCCCTACGAGACATAATTCTCAAACAACCCCGCCCACCTAGCCTAACGCCATGCAGCGGATGCGTGCAGCGATAATCGACATGCGCGTGGTCGCAATTAAAGAAAGTACAATTCCGCCAACCAACGCGTAAAGTCCCCAATGGAGATGTACATTGGCGATCAGGCTGAGATTAACCGCTGCTACCGCGAGCGCGATGAGGAACACATCGAGCATCGACCAGCGCCCAAGGATCTCTGCCCGCTTGAGGCTAGTCTCAAACTTCTTGCGGCGCGCGTCGACGCCGCGCCACAAGATGAGCGCTAAAAAGAGTTTTACCAGTGGCAAAAGCATCGAAAAGATCAGCATGATAAAAAAAAGCAAGAACTGGCCGCGCTCCCATAGCACTTCAAGCGCTTGGATTACGGAAATCCGCTCCTCGAAAAATAGCAAACGACGCACGGTCATGATGGGCACCAACCAGCCAACAATCAAAAGCGTGGCGGAAGCAAAGAGTGCAAGGCTGACTAATCTATCCACACCGCGCGCCTGCGCCGCGAGGCTATATCCATGCGCAGCGAAAAATTTTTGCGAAAAACTTCCCATGCTGTTCCCTTGCAGCATATGAGCATGATTTGGGCGTTTGCCAATAAGGCGTGTTGTTATCAAATGACAAAGCGGCTTGTCTCCTTTTTGAGCGCGTAGATCAGGCTAAGTGCAGTAACAGCGGAGGTTTTCGGATTGTCCGGCATCGGCTTGCTACGCATTTCCATCAACATATCGCCAAATGCGCCCGTTGCCTCAATGCGCCCACTATTAATGACCGCTTCCGGGTCTGCCACTAGACGGACAAAGGTCTTCTCGAATCCCGCCCCAGCCATGGCTATGGTAGCAGCTAGATTAGCATTCTGCGGGTAATCTAGAGCCGCCGCCTCAGCACGTCCCTCATAGATAACAGTCTTTTCCTTTAGGCCTTCAAGGTTAAAACTCCGCTCCGCCGGTGTACCCTTCCAAGCATGGCTTGGCTTGGTAGAGACATAGGTAACCGTCTCAAGACCGCCAGCTTTGAGAGCACCAAGGCCATCTAGCCCAGCGGTTGCGCCGGCAGGCACAAGGAGACGGGCACTCCCAGTTTCCGCCGCTGCCAGCAACCGTGCGCGATAAGCACCATCGGCGAGGGCGCCAGTGGCAAGGATCATGAGATCAATGCCAGATTCAAGTAGCGGCTCGCCATATTGACGAAGCGCGTCCTGTCCGGCGCATTCTGCCACCATATCGGGCCGCGCGGAAATCACTTCATCCACTTTAGTGAATACAGCAAACTCCGGCGCAAGCTCTTCCCGGGCCTCGGCAGCGCGCGCCGGGCGCACGGCCGCACCGCAAAGTTCTATTCTAGAACCGTTCTCTGTTAAACCGTCAACGACCATGCGCCCAATAGCGCCTAACCCGATGATCACAGTTTTCATACGCTGGCCCTTATCAGATTTATAAAACTTGTTCGGCAACGAAGCGTAAGGCTTCCGGTGTGGTGCCCCCGCTCAAGAGAAGCGAAGAAACCTTGCCTTCCTTGGCAATATCCTTCCAAACCGCCAAGCGTTCCTTGATGCGTGCGGCCGGGCCAACAAGGGCGATAGCGTCCACCAGTTCTTTTGGCACGGCGGCCTCCGCCGCTTTTTTTTCACCGGAAAGATAAAGTTGTTGGATTTTTACCGCTGCTTCCTCGAAACCCAAGCGCTTGGCGTAATCATTGTAGAAATTCTTACCCGGCGCCCCCATACCCCCAATATAGAGTGCCAGATAGCGCTGGATCGGCTGACGACACATTTCGACACTTGCGCCCATAGCGAGCGGTACGATGGGGGCAATTTCAAAATCTACTAGGCTCTTTCCGCTACCAGCTGCGGTAAAACCGGCAGCAAGATCATCATGATAGACATCGAATCGTTCGGGAGACATAAAAATGGGAAACATGCCGTCAGCGACCTCAGCCGCCAACCGAATGCCTTTTGGGGTTACGGCTGCAGTAAAAATTTTCAAGCTCGGGTCACCGTGCAAAATACTTTTAAGCGGCTTACCCAGACCACTGGCATCTGATCCGGTATAAGGTAATTGATAATGGTAGCCCTCATGGTTGACCGGCGTCTCGCGCGCAATGATTTTGCGAATAATCGAAATATATTCCCGCGTCCGCGTGAGCGGGCGACCATAGGCAACACCGTGCCAGCCCTCTATCACCTGTGGGCCGGACGGACCAATGCCAAGAATAAACCGATTCCCTGAAAGCGCTTGCAGGGTCATCGCAGTCATCGCAGCACAGGCCGGGGTGCGCGCCGGCATTTGAATAATGCCAGTGCCCACATTGATGCGCGTGGTCTGTGCCAGCACCCAGGCGGCCGGTGTCACCGCGTCAGAACCATAGGCTTCCGAACTCCAGACGGAATCAAAGCCAAGCCGTTCGGCCTCGAGTACCGTATTCATGTCGATCGAAAATTTTTTCCCTGAATAACCCTGAAACAAACCAAGATGCATGATCAACTTCCTCTCCCCAATGAATGAGTCCCAGCATATGCTATCCGGGGAAAGGATTCATGCTGAACGAACGACAAATCGACAGTTTCCGACGAGATAGCTTCCTTGTGATCGAGGATTTCACATCCCATGAGTCGTGCGACACGCTCCTATCCAGGACGGCTGAGCTGCTCGCCGAATTCGAAACGGGGGCACACCGCCACCTCTTCCCGACAACTGATCAAGAACACGCCACCGATGATTACTTTCTTGGCTCGGAAGACAAGATATGATCTTTTTCGAGCAAGAGGCTTTCGACAAAGCAAGCAAATTGCGCCAAGACAAAACGCATTCGCTCAACAAGGTTGGCCACGCTCTACATGACCTTGATCCAGTGTTCGAGCGATAGTCACGTCAGCCCAGTCTTGACGAGATAGCGCGCGAGCTAGGTCTGCGCGCCCCTCTCTTGCTACAATCCATGGTGATTTTCAAACCGCCCTGCATCGGCAGTGAAGTGGTTTGGCACCACGACGCAACATTTCTTCACACTCATCCTTCGCGTTTGCTCGGAATGTGGTTCGCACTTACGAATGCCACACACGATAATGGATGTCTCTGGAGCCTGCCAGGCGGCCCTCATCTCAGTTTGTGCTTACACCAGAGGGAGGTGTCAAGATGGTAACAATCGACGCGACGCCTTGGCCCAATGCAGAATTCGTGCCCCTGGAGGCAAGCAAGGGTACGCTTATCCTGTTGGACGGGATGGTGCCGCATGGCAGCCTGAACAACCGTTCATATAGTTCACGGCACGCTTATACACTGCACGCAATCGATGGGACCGCCGTTATTTGCCAGAAAATTGGTTGCGGCGCAGCCCCATGATGCCGCTCAAACGCTTTACACCCGATAAATAATCCTGGCAGCAGGGCCCGGATACCCGCTAACCTATCGTTCTGAACAGATGAAAATCTAAATCACTCCGGGAGCTACGAAAATGAAAAAGCTGCTTATTGCTGCGGTGGTTTCGCTTGCGCTTACCGCCGTGGGCGCCCTCGGCATTGGAAATGCCAAGGCTGAAGAATTCGCACCCGCCATCGTCTTTGATATGGGCGGTAAATTCGATAAATCCTTTAATGAAGCGGCCTATAACGGCGCTGAAAAATTTAAAGCGGACAGCGGCGTTGCTTACCGCGAATTCGAAGTTACAAATCCATCCCAGCGTGAGCAGGCCATGCGCAATATGGCGCGACGCGGAGCGACAGTAATCATCGCCATGGGTTTCGCTCAGGCCGCAGCGGTAGAAACCGTGGCCAAGGAATTCCCTGATATCAAATTCACCTTGATCGACATGGTGGTTGACTTGCCGAACGTGCAGTCGGTGATCTTCAAGGAACATGAAGGTTCCTTCCTCGTCGGCATGGCAGCCGCGATGGCTTCACAGACTGGAAAAGTTGGCTTCATCGGCGGGATGGATATTCCGCTCATTCGCAAATTCGCCCTCGGCTACGTCGAAGGGGCGAAACACGTAAACCCAGGCATCGAAGTGTTTCAGAACATGACTGGCACTACACCGGCAGCGTGGAACGATCCGACCAAAGGCGGAGAGCTAGCGCGTAGTCAGTTCGACCGCGGCGCGGACGTGGTCTACGCTGCAGCCGGCGGTACTGGTGTTGGCGTCTATCAGGCGGCCAAGGATGCCGGCAAGCTCGCCATCGGCGTAGACAGCAACCAAAACTATATTCACCCAGGTACCATGCTAACCTCAATGGTCAAGCGCGTGGATGTCGCCGTTTATGAGGCATTCATGTCAGCCAAGAAAGGAACTTGGCAGGGCGGGTTTAAAGTTCTCGGCCTAGCCGAGGACGGCGTCGGATTCGCGCTCGACAAATATAATCGCGACCTTGTTTCCACTGATATGGAAACCAAGATCAACGCCGCACGTCAGGATATCATCAGCGGCAAGATCACAGTAACGGACTATATGGCGCAGTAGGAGGTGACGCCGCTTCCCACGAAACAGGAACGCGGCGCTCCTAGGCGGATAGAAAGAGGTTAGGAATAACCCATGGCGGCGTCGGATGACGGGCGAATAGTCTCACCCCCTACCGACGCCGCGGCGCCGCCCGCGCTGGAGGTGATTGGAATCGAAAAATGGTTCGGCACCGTTCACGCCAATAGCAATGTCTCGGTGCGGGTGGCACCGGGAACTATCCACGGCGTCATTGGTGAAAATGGTGCTGGCAAATCGACCCTAATGAGCGTCGTCTACGGCTATTATCAAGCCGATAGCGGCGAAATTCGCGTCAACGGCGAAGCAATTAACATCAAGAGTCCCCAACACGCTATCTCCCACGGCATCGGGATGGTGCATCAGCATTTCATGCTGGTGGATACATTTACGGTCTTGGAGAATATTGTGCTTGGCGCGGAGAACGGAAGACTACTGGCGCCGAGCCTAGCCACCGCGCGTGACGAACTGGAACGGCTTGAGCGCGACTACAATCTCGAGGTCGACCCAGAGGCCATCGTGGGCGCTCTGCCGGTTGGTGTACAGCAACGCGTCGAGATCTTGAAAGCCCTTTATCGCGGCGCCGACATTCTCATCCTCGATGAACCCACCGGCGTGCTCACGCCGCAGGAAGTTGATCACCTGTTTCGCATCCTAGCGGCACTCAGAGAACAGGGCAAAACCATCATTCTAATCACCCACAAGTTGCGCGAGATCATGGCACTCACTGACGAAGTAACGGTAATGCGCGGCGGTGAAGTAATCACTCAGGTGAAAACAGCGGAGACTACGCGCGAGGATTTAGCGGCGATGATGGTCGGGCGCACTGTGCTCCTACGCGTCGCAAAGGGTGACGCGCATCCTGGCGAAGCGCTACTTGAAGTTGAGAGCTTGAGCGTCGTTGATCGTACCGGAATCACCCGGGTGAAGGATGTCAGCTTTTCGATGCGCGCCGGAGAAATACTTGGCATCGCCGGTGTGGCCGGGAACGGTCAATCGGAACTGTTGGAGGCGCTCGCCGGGATCTTCCCGATACAATCGGGCCATATCAGAATCAAGGGCGAAGAAATTTCCAGCAGGACGGCAGAGGCGTCACGAAAATTGCGTGCCGCCGGTGTCGCCCACGTACCGGAGGACCGCCAGCGCATGGGCTTGGTGACCTCATTCGAAGCCAATGAGAGCGGAATCCTCGGCTATCACCGGAACGAAAAATATAACGGTCGTGTGCTGATGGATTATCGCGCAACAATCGCTGATGTTGGACGCCAGATGGAAGAATATGACGTCCGTCCACCGCTACCACGTCTTAGAACCGGCGCGTTTTCCGGCGGCAATCAGCAGAAAATCGTACTCGGCCGCGAAATGGACCGAGACCCGGATATACTTCTTGTCGGCCAACCGACGCGCGGCGTTGATATCGGAGCCATCGAGTTTATCCACCGGCGGCTGGTGGAAATGCGTGATCACGGGAAAGCGGTGCTGCTGGTCTCGGTCGAACTCGACGAGATCATGTCGCTCTCGGACCGTATCCTTGTAATGTTCAACGGCGAAATTGTCGGTGAGGTGGTCGCGGACCAAGCCAACGAGCAGACCTTAGGCCTGATGATGGCGGGTGAGCGTCAGCCTAAGCGGACGGCAGCTAACTCATGAAAGGCCTCGGCGCACCGATCGAGGCGCCGCGCTGGGTAACTCACCTGCTGGTACCGGCCATCAATCTGGCGTTGGCGCTGATCATGTCAGGCTTGTTGATCCTAGCGCTTGGCGAAGACCCGTTCCAAGCCATCTCAATCCTTGCCTACGGCGCCTTCGGCTATCCCGAAGCGATCGGCTATACACTCTATTACACAACCAATTTCATCTTTACCGGCTTGGCCGTAGCGATGGCCTTTCACTGCTACCTGTTCAATATCGGTGGCGAGGGGCAGGCCTATCTCGGTGGTCTCGGCGCCGGGCTGATCGCGCTCGCCATCGGCCACTGGCCCGCACCGATCGTGATTATCATCGCTATTATGGCGGCGGCCTTGTTTGGTGGAATTTGGGGCTTTATCCCGGGCTGGCTACAGGCCAAGCGTGGCAGTCACATTGTCATCACCACGATCATGTTCAACTTCATCGCCGCCATCTTGATGACCTATCTGATGGTGGAAATCCTAATCGAACCAGGACAACAGGCCGCCGAGAGTCGGGATTTCGAATCCGGCGCGTTTTTGCCGCGGATCCACGATATCCTCGCGCTGATCGGTATTGATGCCGGTCATTCCGCTCTCAATCTTTCCTTCGTCCTGGCAATTCTGTGCAGCGTTGGATTTTGGTTTTTCGTTTGGCGTACCCGCTGGGGTTATGAGATCCGAACCGTTGGGCAGAATGAATCCGCCGGCATCTATGGCGGCATTTTACCGTCGCGCGCGATCATCGTCGCCATGTGTATTTCCGGTGCGCTAGCTGGCCTGGTCGGCGTCAATGAAATTCTCGGTGTGCATCACCGCTTGTTGCTGGAGTTTACCGCCGGCTACGGCTTCGTCGGTATCGCCGTCGCCCTGATGGGGCGCAACCACCCCTTTGGCATTTTTTTTGCGGCCCTTCTGTTCGGTGCGCTCTACCAGGGCGGTAATGATCTCGCCTTCGACATGCCGAGTATTCGTCGCGAGATGGTGGTGGTGATTCAAGGTCTAGTGATTCTCTTTTCTGGCGCACTTGAAAATATGTTCCGACCACGTATCGAAGCGCTCTTCGTGCGTCGTGCCCAGGCTGCAACGGCAGCTGAATAGGTCAAATCTTATGAGCGACGCGATCACATTTATCGTTCTTATGTTCGACGCTATGTTGCGTGTCTCGACGCCACTCATCCTCGCCGCCTTCGCTGGCATGTTTGCCGAGCGTTCGGGTCTCGTCGATATCGGTCTCGAGGGTAAGATGCTGGGCGCTGCCTTCGCCGCAGCAACCATCGCCCTGGTGACCGATTCGGCCTGGCTCGGGTTGGTGGCAGGCCTCAGCGTATCGATCGGTCTCGCGATGATTCACGCTTTTGCCTGCGTCACCCATAATGGCAATCAGGTAGTCTCAGGTATGGCGCTCAACATCATGGTTGCCGGGCTCGGCCCGGTACTGGCGTTCAACTGGTTTAACCAGGGCTCACAAACTCCAATGATCAATGAGGCAGCGCGCTTCCGCCCAATTCATTTTCCATTCGCCGATCGCCTAGCCGACATTCCAGTAATCGGCGAGGTCTATAGCGAAATCATCAGCGGCCACAACATCATTGTTTACCTAGCTATTGGCATGGTGCCACTCGCCGCCTGGTTCATATATCGCACCCGTTTCGGGCTGCGCTTACGCGCCGTCGGCGAGAACCCCGAGGCAGTTGACACCGCGGGCATCTCGGTAAGCGGCATGCGTTACCGCGCTATGCTGGTCTGTGGCATTCTCTGCGGCATTGCTGGCACCTATCTTTCGATTGCCATGAACACCTTCTTCGTGCGCGATATGACCGCAGGCATGGGTTATCTCGCTCTCGCCGCGCTAATCTTCGGTAAATGGAAACCGCTCCCAACGCTCCTAGCCTGTTTTCTCTTCGCCTTTTCCCAGGCGCTTGAGGCGCGCCTACAAGGTGTCGATATCCCAGGCGTCGGCATTGTCCCGGTACAGGTTATCCAGGCTCTACCCTATGTCTTGACGGTCTTGCTGTTGGCTGGTTTCGTGGGCAAGGCAATACCACCCAGGGCGAGCGGTATCCCATATGTGAAGGAAAAATGAGCGAAACGCTTCAGGAGATGATCAAACTCGCGGCAGCGGCGCGCGTGAATGCGTACGCGCCCTATTCCGGATTTCATGTCGGCGCATGCATCCGCACCACGAGTGGCAATTTCTATGCCGGCTGCAATATCGAGAACGCAGCCTATCCGGAAAGCCAATGTGCCGAGGCGACGGCGATCGGCATGATGATTGCCGACGGTGACGGGCAGATCGCCGAAATTGTCGTGACTGGTGACGGGGAGCACTTGTGCACGCCTTGTGGCGGCTGCCGCCAACGCCTGAGCGAGTTCGCCAGCCCAGAAACACCAGTGCATATATGTGGGCCGGACGGGCTGCACAAAACCATTTCGATGGGCGAGCTACTGCCACACGCCTTCAAAACCGACAATCTGGAGAATTGAATGGTACCCAACCCGCAGCAGACCGCCGAAACTATCCACGCCAGGGTGCCCATGTTTAATCCTCACGTCGCCCTCGTTCTTGGTACCGGCATCGGCGGACTAGCGGATGCCGTCGAAAATCCAGTAGTCATCAATTATGAGGACCTACCGGGCTTTCCCCAGGCAACCGTCAAAGGTCATGCCGGCCGGCTAGTGCTGGGCCACCTGGCTGGCGTTCCAGTGGCCTGCATGCAGGGCCGAGCACATCTCTATGAGGGTCATCCGGCATCTGATCTCGCGCACCCCATCCGCGCACTGCGTCTAGTCGGCTGCGACACCTTGGTGCTAACAAACGCCGCCGGTAGTCTCAATGCGGATTTTCTACCTGGAAGTCTGATGATGCTCACCGACCATATAAATATGACCGGTCTCAATCCGATCGCCGGAACCAATAACGAGCACTTCGGCCCGCGCTTCCCCGATATGACGGAAGCCTATGACCAGGATCTCCGCCGCCAGCTTGCCGTCGCTGCTTCAACGCTCGGTATCACGTTACAAGAAGGCATCTATATCGCCGTATTGGGGCCGAATTTTGAGACTCCTGCGGAAATTCGCGCCTTCCGCATCTTGGGCGCCGATGCAGTTGGCATGTCGACCGTGCCAGAATGTCTAGCGGCGCGGCACTGCGGCATGCGGGTCGCAGCAATTTCTATCATTACCAACCTCGCTGCCGGTATGACCCACGAAAAGCTCAGCCACGATCAATCCCTTACCATCGGCGCCGAGGCAGCGAAGGATTTGAACAACCTGCTACTGGAATTTCTCTCCGGTTTCTCGCGGGAAACTGTCTCATGAGCGAAGGCAATTTTCTGCCCCAGGAAATCATCCGCGACAAACGCGACGGAAAAACCCTTTCGGACGAAGAGGTAGAGTTCATGGTTGCCGGGCTAACCTCTAGCGCAATCTCAGAGGGTCAAATCGCCGCCTTCGCTATGGCGGTCTTCTTCAACGGCATGAATATGGCAGAGCGGGTGGCGCTGACCCGCGCCATGACCCATTCTGGTATGGTTCTTGATTGGTCGAATGCAGGCTTCGACGGGCCGGTACTCGACAAGCATTCCTCTGGCGGTATCGGCGACAAAGTTAGCCTAATCCTGGCGCCCATCCTCGCCGCCTGTAACGCAGCGGTGCCAATGATCTCAGGCCGTGGCCTCGGTCATACCGGAGGCACGCTAGACAAGCTCGACGCCATCCCAGGCTACAACACCGCGCCAGACCTTAAAGTGCTGCGCAACACAGTCAAGAAAGCGGGCTGTGCCATCATCGGTCAGACGGCAGAATTGGTACCAGCAGACAGGCGGCTCTACGCTATTCGCGATGTCACCGCAACCGTCGAATCCCTCTCACTAATTACTGCCTCGATACTTTCCAAGAAACTCGCCGCGGGACTGGATGGGCTCATCATGGATATCAAATTCGGCTCTGGCGCCTTCGCTACCGAGTTCGAAAATGCGCTAGAACTTGCAGAGAGCATTGTCTCCGTCGCTAATAACGCGGGGCTACCGTGCGCTGCTTTACTTACCGACATGAACCAATGCCTGGGGCGAAATGCCGGCACCGCACTTGAGGTGCGGGAAGCGGTCGATCATCTGACGGGAAATGTGCACGACGAGCGTCTCATGGGCGTAACTCTTGCCCTCGCTGGTGAGTTGCTCGCAATTGGCGGCGTAAGTGCAACCGCGAGTGAAGGTCGCGCCAGCGCTGAGGAAGTCCTTAGCTCGGGTCAAGCGGCGGAGAATTTCTCCAATATGGTGACTGCCCTGGGCGGGCCTGCAGATTTCATAGAGCGCATGGATGACCATCTTCCTGAAGCGGCCGTCATGCGGGATATCGCCCCGTTACGGCCCGGCATCGTAACAAAGGTAGATGCGCGCTCACTCGGCCTTGCGATCATTGATCTGGGCGGTGGACGACGGCGGGTCGAGGACAGCATTAATTATTCTGTTGGTTTTTCCAATACCGCCGGCATCGGCGAAAACGTTGGGCGTTACCGACCGCTCTGCACAGTTCATGCCGCGAGCGATTCGGATGCAGAGCGCGCAGCAACAGTAATCCGTGCAGCCGTGACCATAAGCGATGAAATACCGGCATCTAGCCCTCTCGTCCGCCAGCGGGTCGGTACCGCTCCATCATGAGTCGCGCTTTCGTGCTGGTAATGGATTCGCTCGGCATCGGCGGCGCGGCGGATGCCGAAGCGTTCGGCGATTCAGGCGCGAACACGTTACGCCATATTGCTGAGGTGTGTCCGCTCACTATCCCCAATCTGGTTCGGCTCGGACTCAGCGCGGCGGCGGAACAGAGCGACGGCAAGACGTTGCCCAATGTGACACCTGCCGAGCAGATCACTGGAGCCCATGGTGCGGCGCGAGAGCAAAGCCGAGGCAAGGATACACCGAGCGGCCATTGGGAAATGGCCGGCGTTCCGGTGATGACAGATTGGGGCTATTTTCCAAAGGAAGTACCTGCCTTCCCTCCCGCACTCACCGACACCCTAATCGTGCGTGCGGGCCTTCCGGGCCTCTTGGGCAATTGCCACTCCTCCGGCACAGAGATCATAGCCCGCCTCGGTGACGAACACGTCTCGAGCGGCAAGCCGATTGTCTACACCTCCGCCGATTCGGTGTTTCAGATCGCTGCCCACGAAGAGAGTTTCTCCCTAGAGCGGCTCTATGAGATTTGTGAGATCGCTCGTGAACTGGTCGATGATTACAATATCGGGCGCGTCATCGCCCGGCCGTTTCTCGGTGGGTCAAACGGCTACACACGCAGCGGAAACAGACGCGACTACGCCCTGCCACCCCCTGAGCCCACGCTCTTGGACCAATTCGAACAAGCAGGCGGCGCAGTGATCTCCATCGGCAAGATCGGCGATATTTTTGCCCATCAGGGAACTGGAAAAATCCTAAAAGCGAACGGTAATGAAGCGCTTTGGGAGAAAACTATAGAGGTGGCGGAAAGCGAGCAAGATTGGCTCCTATCCCTGACCAATTTTGTCGATTTTGATACACTTTACGGCCACCGCCGCAACGTCCTGGGCTACGCTGCAGCCATCGAGACCTTTGATCACACGCTGGCGCGATTTGAGGCCGCGCTAAGGCCAAATGACCTCGCCATCATCACTGCAGATCATGGCTGCGATCCAACTTGGCGCGGCACGGATCATACGCGAGAGAATGTTCCTGTGTTGGCTTTTGGACCCTGCGTGCGTCCAGCAGCGCTGGGCCTGCGCGACAGCTTCGCCGATATCGGCCAGACTTTGGCCGATCATTTGGGTATCTCGCCGCTAGGCCACGGCGTGTCTTTCCTCACAAAACTCGGCGGAGAGAATTTCAATTAGCAGTCCAACGTGTTGTCCCTTTCCCACTGCGAGAGCGCGCTAGAATATTCGTTCCACTGCCTATTTTTTAACTTCACATAGCTGCTTATAAAGGATTCACCGAATCCTGCCCGCAACACCTTGTCCTTTTCAGTTAGGCGAATAGCGTCGAGCAAATTAAGTGGCAATTTACGAAGCCCGCGCACCTTGTGGCCATCGGTATAAAGGTTGATGTCCTGGCGCTTGCCCGGATCGCGCTTGTTCTCAATTCCATCGAGACCCGCTACCAAAATTCCAGCCTGCAAAAGATAAGGATTGGCGGAGCCATCCATTAGGCGAAGCTCCACCCGTCCAGCATCAGGAATGCGCACCATGGTCGAACGGTTGTTGCCGCCAAACGCAATGGAGTTTGGCGACCAAGTGGCGCCAGACGAAGTGACAGGTGCGTTAATACGCTTATAACTGTTGACCGTCGGGTTCCAGATCGAGCACATGGCCGAGGCGTTATGCAACACGCCGCCGAGGAAGTTATAGGCTAATTTTGAGAGGCCGAGCTCTCCTTTAGGGTGATGAAACAGATTCTTGCGCCCCGCCTTGTCCCAAATTGAAACATGGGCATGGCAGCCATTGCCGGTCAGATTAGTAAAAGGCTTGGGCATAAAGGTTGCGCGCAAGCCATGTTCCTCGGCGATGGTCCGTGTCATAAATTTGAAAAACACGTGACGATCTGCAGTCTTCAAAGCGTCAGAATAGTCCCAGTTCATTTCGAACTGGCCGTTGGCATCTTCATGGTCATTTTGATATGGCCCCCAACCGAGTGCTGTCATGCTGTCACAAATCTCGGTGATGACGTCATAGCGCCGCATTAGGGCAGACTGGTCGTAGCAGGGCTTGCCCTGGGTATCGAGGGGGTCCGACAGCTCGCTACCATCAGGTGTCAGAAGGAAAAATTCGGCCTCGACACCGGTCTTCATTCGGTAGCCCTTTTTCATTGCCTTGGCAAGTTGGTTCTTCAGCATGACCCGCGGAGTGTCGGGCATCTCCTTGCCACCCATCCAGCAATCACCTGCAAGCCAGCCGACTTCGGGCTTCCAAGGCAAAATGACGAGACTGTCCGGATCGGGGACGACAAGCATGTCCGGATCGGCAGGGGTACTGTCAAGCCAGGCAGCAAAAGCGGCAAAACCAGCGCCATCCTTCTGCATGCCACCAATCGCCGAAGCCGGAACCAATTTAGCGCGCAACACGCCGAAATAATCGACAAAACTTATGAGAAAATATTCGAGCTTTCGCTCCTTGGCGATCTTCGCCAGGTCTTTCGCCATACCGTCACCCTGTTTCGCTATCTCGTGAACAGAAAATCATACACCGGGACATGCGCCCGCACGCCAACAATAGCCTTTATTTTCCGGGAATCCAGTCGGTTCCCGCCAATGGCACACCAGCCATCGCCGCTGCTTCGATAGTGAGCGCCACCAGGTCCTCGGCTTCAAGATTGCGGATATGAGATTTTCCGTTAGCGCGCGCGATAGTCTGCAGCTCGAGGGTAAGCGCACTCAGATAATTTTGCACTAAGCGACCGCCGCGCACTGGATCAAGGCGTGCTTCCAGAGCAGGATTTTGCGTTGCAATACCCACCGGGCAGGCGCCTGTGTGGCAGTGGTGGCAAAAGCCCGGCGCGGTGCCAAGAGCACGGTAATCCGGTTCATAGGCCGCCTTGTTGCAACCGAGCGCGATCATCGCCCCAATGCCGATAGATACTGCGTCAGCACCTAGCGCGAGCGCCTTTGCCACATCTGCGCCGGTACGAATGCCGCCCGAGACGATTAGCTGCACCTCGCGGTGCATACCCATCTCTTTCAAGGCCTCGACAGCCTGGCGGATGGCCGGCAAGGTTGGAATGCCGACATGCTCAATGAAAACGTCCTGAGTCGCCGCAGTGCCACCCTGCATACCATCCAGAACGATCACATCAGCACCGGCTTTAACGCAGAGCGGCACGTCATATTTTGGTCGCGTCGCTCCGATCTTGCAGTAGATTGGCTTTTGCCAGTCCGTGACTTCTCGGATTTCCTGCATCTTGATGGCAAGATCATCAGGCCCAGTCCAATCGGGATGGCGACAGGCGCTACGCTGGTCTATACCTTCAGGCAATTGCCGCATAACAGCGACACGCGCGTTGATCTTCTGACCAAGAAGCATCCCACCACCACCCGGCTTAGCGCCCTGGCCAATGACTATCTCGATGCCGTCGGCGCGCCTCAGATCGTCGGGATTCATGCCATAGCGCGAAGGTAACACCTGATAAATCAAGGTCTCGGAGGATTCACGTTCCTCGAGTGTCATGCCGCCATCACCGGTAGTCGTGCTGGTACCCACTGACGTTGCTCCGCGACCAAGCGCTTCCTTGGCATGAGCGCCGAGCGCCCCGAAGCTCATGCCGGCGATCGTGATGGGTGTTTTCAAATTGATCGGTTTTTTGGCATGGCGCGTCCCCAGCGTCACTCCGGTCTCGCAGCTCTCACGATAGCCTTCTAGGGGATAGCGCGAGGCGGAAGCTCCGAGGAACAGCAAATCGTCAAGACCCGGCAGTTTGCGTTTAGCGCCAAAGCCGCGGATGGAGTAAATGCCCTCATCAGCCATGCGTTGAATCTCGGCGATGACTGCAGGCGGAAAGCTTGCCGATTCCTCCAAGGGGCGAGCATCGAATGTGCTGGGCTGCGCCGCTTCTTTAGTATCTACAGGCATTGTCGACATGAAAATTGTAGAGCTTACGGGCTGATCCATACCGATGGAAATCACCAGCCGGGCATTCTACACGTGCCTGTTGGAGGAGCAGGCTGAGGGATTTGACGTGGTCCGGAGTCATCTCCTTTTCCACGCAATCAGCGCCCAGCGCGCCGGTCTCACCACGTACGTAAATATCGGCCTCGTAGATCGAAGCGCCAAGATCCTCATCGGCGTCGCCCAGTACTACGAGGCGGCCAGCCTGAGCCATAAATCCACTCATATGGCCGACCGATCCGGTAACGACAATATCGACGCCCTTCATGGAAATACCACAGCGAGAGGAAGCATCGCCATCGATAACAATCAGCCCGCCACGGCCCGAGGCACCTGCCGCCTCCGCTGCGTTACCGGAGACATGGATGACCCCCGACATGATGTTTTCACCGAGACCCTTACCGCACTGCCCAGTAACGGTTACCTTCGCTGACTTATTCATGCCACCGCAGTAATATCCAACTGAGCCTTCGATGCCAACCCGGTGTGGCGCTTGGAGTCCGACTGCCAAGGAATGCTTCCCCTTCGGATTCAGAACCTGCCAGTCATCTGCCTCCGAATCGCTACGAACCTCATGCAATCGGGCATTAAACTCGCGTACGCTGGTGGTATTGAGATCAACGATATTCATGCCGTCAACATCAAGCAGCCTCGGCCATCCGTTCGTGTGACCAGCTATAGACAGTGGCGGGCTTAGGCTCCCAAAGTTGTGCAGTCTCGATCCCAGGCAGTGCTGCCAAAGCGCGATACTCGGACGCCATTGCAACCCAGTCTGCAGTCTCACCAAGGACTGCAGGCTTGGCGGCAATAGAATCGCGCATCACAGCAAAGCCATCCTTGCTCCCAATCGCAAAGGTGTAAAAGCCGTCCAACGCATCCAGGGAATCGGTTAAGGCGTCCTGCAGCGAACGACCAAGGCTCATACGATGAGCGATGTAACGAGCCGCGACCTCGGTATCATTATCGCTATCGAAGATGATACCTACACGGCGTAACGTCGCACGAACACCGTTATGGTTGGAAAGCGAGCCGTTATGCACAAGGCAGAAATCCTGCGCCGCCGAAAAAGGGTGGGAGTGCATAGGCGAAATACCGCTTTCTGTTGCCATGCGGGTGTGACCAATCGCATGGCTACCGATCATTTCCCCCAACCCGAGACGCGACGAAACAATGGTTGGGAGGCCGGTTTGCTTGAAAACCTCCAACTGCCGACCTGCCGAAGTGATATGAAGTGCTGGGTGCCGCACATTAAGAAATTTTCGGATTTTTGCCTCCTCTCCTGGCACAATGAACACCGCATGGTCCGCGCGTTCGTAATAATCGATATTTTTCGCCAGTAATCGCTCGATATCTGATGAAATTGTCGGCCAATCTACGGTTTCGGTGGCTAATATGGTTAATTTGATATGGTTTTTTCGCGCCTTTGGACCGTAAACAGCGAACCCAGCGCTGTCTGGTCCGCGCTCGGTCATTTCCGTCAACATAGGCTTCAATAGACTGCCCAGTGTGTTTTCGAGTTTGGGATTCTTAAGAAACAAGCCAACGATTCCGCACATTTTTGAAAATTCCTTCACACTCGCCATCTAATGAGATGAATTTAGTATTCATGTGAGGAAAAGTCTACTTAAATGAATTAATATTTCCTTAAAGGAAATATGCTAATCGCAATTTCGTTGCCCAGTCGAAGGCAATTTGTATAGCCTTACATAGCTAGATAAGAAGGGTCGTTTTTTGGAAGTTGAAGTATGACTGTGCTTGAAGACCAAAAAGACAAAATCACCGAATTTTCGCCAACGACGGAGCGTGGCAAGCGCACCAACCGACTTGAATTGTGCATTGGTCGAGAAGTACGCCAGCTACGTCAAAGGCACAATATGACCGTCACCGAACTCGCGGATATATCGGATCTGTCCTCCGGCATGTTATCGAAAATCGAAAACGGCTTGACCTCTCCGTCCCTCGGCACGCTCCAGTCCCTCGCTTCAGCACTCAACGTATCCGTCACCTCTCTAATGCGCCGTTTCGAGGATCGCCGCGACGCGACATTCGTGCCAGCTGGCAGCGGCCTTAAAATCCAACGCCGCGGCACCCGCGCTGGCTATGAATACCGATTGCTCGGCCATTCTCTCAACACGGATATTTCGATGGAGCCCTTCGTCATCACGCTAACAGAAAAATCCGAAGTATTTCCGGCCTTTGAACATGACGGCACAGAGTTCCTCTATGTGCTGGAAGGTCGCATGGATTATCACCATGGAGGCGCAACCTATACCATGGGTCCAGGCGATTCGCTCTTCTTCGATGCCGAGGTGGCACATGGACCAGAGAATCTAGTCCAAACCCCGATCCGCTTTATTTGCGTCATCGTCTCCTCGATCGATCGTGACTAACGTCTAAACTCACAGCTGCATCACCACAGTCTTCAGTTTTATGACGAGGATTTCGCATAAGTGACAGCAGCCCGTAGCGTTTTAATTATCAATCGCCGGGTGATAGCAACTGTGCCAACCCAGAGACGGTCGCGATGAACAAACCGATGAACAGGCGGCGGAAAATCAAATTCGAAAGTAATTTCAAATTTCCAAATGTTTATCTCATATGCGCTCTCTAATTGTCAGCTCGCCCTATTATCGTGGGACAGAGAGATAGCAATTTGGTGCGGATCGATAAACTAGCGAGAAAATGCCGGCTGCTGTGTGTGGCTCAGGCTTTTGGGCCTCGTTTGCCGGTGCGGCCAGCGCCAGGGGGGCGAGGTGCATCTACATCAAGCGGCCATCGGGCTCGCGGTGCAGCGTTGAGTTCATCCACGAGGTTATGACCGAGACGTTCGATACCGGCCCAAGCAATCATCGCAGCATTATCGGTGCATAGCGCCAGCGGGGGTACAGACAGGGTCATGCCGTTTTTTTCCGCTAACGATTTTAGGCGCTTGCGCAACAGACTGTTGGCCGCCACGCCACCGGCAGCGACCAGAGCTTGGCCCTCGGGGTGCTTGGTTTGAAACTGACGGATAGCGTTGCGTCCGCGGTCGATCACCACATCGGTTACCGCAGCCTGAAATGACGCCGCAAGATCTGCTCGATCCTTATCGTTTAATCCCCCCTCGATGTCTCGTACTTTGTGGAGAAGTGCGGTCTTAAGTCCGGAGAAGGAGAAATCGCTGCCCGGTCGGCCCTTCAAAGGACGCGGCAAATCGAAGCGTTCGGCGTCGCCATCCCGCGCCGCTTGTTCAATAGCGGGTCCGCCGGGATATCCGAGTTCCAATAACTTAGCCGCCTTGTCGAAGGCTTCTCCGGCAGCATCGTCAATGGTGGTGCCAAGGCGTTGGTAACGCGCCACACCCTCAACCGCAAGAAACTGGCAGTGACCACCAGAGACTAAAAGCAAAAGATAGGGAAACTGCAAATGCTCATCGGTAAGACGCGCACTCAAGGCATGGCCTTCGAGGTGATTGACCGCAGCGAAGGGAAGGTTGTGAACCCCAGCCACAGCCTTGCCGGTCATCAATCCAACCATAACGGCACCGATCAGACCGGGCCCTGCGGTTGCTGCGATGGCATCAAGGTCCGAAAACCCTACGCCCCCTTCCCGCATAGCGTGAGCGATCACTCCATCAAGATGCTCAATATGACTGCGTGCCGCGATTTCAGGTACGACACCGCCATATGGGGCGTGTTGATCGAGCTGCGAAAACACCACATTGGCACGAATCTCTCGCCCATCTGTTACCAAAGCCGCAGCAGTTTCGTCGCAACTCGTTTCGATTCCGAGAACCATCATGTCGCAAACCGTCGGCGGATATCTAATCGTGCGAATCGAAGCGGAAGGATTTGGAGACAATCTGCCACTTACCTTCAAGCTTGAGTAAGGTCAGATAATCAGTGAAATAGCGAGGCGGAATAGCGCAATTAACCTTTGCCAGCGCCGTGGTCTCGTCGGACATGTCGATTGAGACAATCCGGTCGAAGCGCGAGAGCCCCTGGCTCTTCGGTGACTCCCGACTGTTCACCACTTCAAACCATTTATCACGTGGCCAGTCGAGAAATTCACCGCCAGCACTTGAGAAGAGATGGCACTCCGGATGGAAAACGCCACTGAGCTTTAACGTATCGCCCTCATAAAGACCATCGAAGTATGTCCAGAGCGCGTTGGCAATATCGTCGTAATTCTTGTCCATGAGCTATCCCCTTCGGTGGCAGGGAGATGTTTCGGGTTGGCGAGCATACTGCGTCTGCCATACCCACCAGTCCACCCCCAAATTGCCTTCCGCTGCACCTCCTGTATAAGAATGCACAGAAAAAGAAAAGGAACCGCACGGCGTGACTATCTGCCCCCCACTTAGAATTGGGACCAGGGGAAGTCCCCTCGCCCTTGCCCAGGCAACCGAAGTATTCACCCGCCTTGTCACAGCCCATGGCGAGCTTGCGGAAGCGGGCGCGTTAGAAACTCGTATAATTGAAACCAGCGGCGACCACTTCTTTGACCGCAATCTCGCCGATATCGGTGGCAAAGGCCTATTTACCAAGGAGATAGAGGAGGCGCTTATCTCAGGTACAATCGATATCGCCGTTCATTCCATGAAAGATGTTCCGACCCAGCTACCCACCGGCCTTGAAATTCCCTGCATCCTCCCGCGCGAGGATCCGCGGGATGCGCTGATCGCTAATGGATTCGATAGCGTGCAAGCATTGCCAAGGGGGGCGCGGATCGGCACCGCCTCACTACGTCGGCGAGCACAATTGTTGTATCTCCGCCCAGATTTTAGAATTGATATCTTACGCGGCAATGTAGCCACCCGCCTGCGCAAGGTATCGGAAGGCAAGTTTGACGCGACACTTCTAGCGGCAGCAGGATTAAAACGACTCAACAGCACGAAAAATATTTCTGCCTTGCTGGCACCAGAGGACATGTTGCCCGCACCTGCGCAGGGCGCCATTGGCATCCAATGTCGTGCCGATGACGAACGGAGCAGAGGTTATCTCGAACCATTGACCCATGACGAAAGTGCTACACGCATTGCTGCAGAACGGACGCTACTAGCGGCACTCGACGGCTCCTGCCGTATGCCGATCGCCGCGCTAGCCGAATTGCGCGATGGAAGACAACTTTACTTAAGAGCACTGATCGCCAAGCCCGACGGCACCGTAATCCACCGCACAGAGCGCCAGGGCGCAGCGAACGACAGCGATGCAATGGCGCGCGATGCCAGTTTGGAACTGCGCGCCGCCGGCGGCTCAAATTTCTTCGACGATTGAATGCAGACTATGGCGCCCCTCGCCCTGCTGACCCGCCCCCGCACAGATTCGGAAGCTCTGTCGGTGTTGTTGCGAAAATGGGGCGTCCGCAGCCTAATCGAGCCGGTTATCGAAATCCTGCCGCTCGCCGAAACCAAGCTCCCCGACCTCAACGATATGCAAGCGTTGCTCATCACCAGCGCTAATGGTGTGCGAGCACTGGTGTCACTTTTAGGGCCACCACCGGAAGCACGCCATATACCGCTGCTTGTGGTCGGTCCGGCGAGTGCCGAGGCAGCGCGGAAGGCGGGTTTTGATAACGTGCAAACTGCAGGAGGCGATGTGAAGGCGCTTGCCGCCTTAGCTCGGAAGCGGCTCGATCCAGCGGCGGGGCCACTTCTTCATGTTGCCGGAAGCAAGGTGGCCGGCGATCTCGCCAGCGAACTAAAAAGGAGCAACTTCGAACTGCGCCGCCAAGTCCTTTATGAAGGGAAACAAAGTGCAGCATTGTCACCTGCAGCCCAGGAGGCTCTGAGGGGAGGTAAAATTAATATGGTTCTGTTTTTCTCTCCCCGCAGTGCCCATGCCTTTGTTACACTGCTCCGTGCGGCGTCGCTCGAGTCGGCGCTTGCGCAATCGACCGCGATATGCCTCAGCACCAATGTGGCAGAAGCGGCAAAAGCGACCGCATGGCGTCGGATACGCACCGCATGCAAGCCGGAACAAGCGGCACTGCTCGAGGAAGTGGCACGAGAGGTCAATATGGCCAGACATGGCCGATAAGAATAAAAAGGGCATAAAAGATACGCGTGATACGAGCTCCGCGAACAAGCCAATAGCGGATGAAACGCGAAGCGGCGTCAAACGCTTTGGGGAATCTCGACGGCGCCTGCCACTTGCCGCCCTCCTCGTGCTAATCGCATTGATTGGTGTCGGCGTGTATTTTGCTTGGCCGAGCATCCAAGGTAGCGTGGAATCTAAGCCACCAGACGACGTGATCGCATCGACCAAGCCTGAACCCGCGGTAAAATCTGCGCCCACAGCGCCAGCGGAACCGTCTCCAACTTTGGTTGCACTAGGCGAACAGGTCACAGCACTGGAAAACGCCTTAGCAACTCAGCGGACTGCGCTTAAGCGAGCGGAGGCACATTTGGCGACTGCTAACACATCGCTGCAAGAGCCTGACCCCAAGCTATTCGCCGATATAGTGTCGCGGCTCGAAGGTATGGAAGAGCGCCTGATCGCAACCAACCCCGCTGCACAGGCAGCACGCGTTGGGGCTGATAAAGACAAAGAGGGCGTAGCGACCACAAATACCTTCCAAACACTTGAACGGCTTGCCTCCTTAGAGCGCGCTCTCTCTAGGATTGAAAATAGCGACAGCAGCAGAGAGATCGACTCTCTAAAGACAGAACTGACGAACCTTCGCAAACAAATTACGTCGCTGCGCCAATCCGCTGAGATAAAGGACCTGAAGGAGGAGAAGAGCGGCCACACCATCATAATGGTACTTGCCTATACTAGATTGTCACGCGCTACCGCTCTAGCATCACCCTTTGCCCGAGAGGTGAAAGCCTTCGTCGCAGCTGCGCAAGCCAATGGCCAACCCAGCAACACCTTGAACAACGCCATGGCAAAACTTGACGCCCATGCTCTGGCCGGTACGCCCACTCATGCTGATCTCACCAGCCGGTTCGATGATATGGCGCTCGCTGTGGTTAAAGCCGATGCCGATGCCGATGACCAGAGCTGGGTCGACGCCACCATCGGCCGGTTGCGCCGTATAGTTACCGTGCGCCGTATAGGCGGCGAAATCGCCATAGACAGTCTCGAGGGACAGCTGCACACCGTCCATCAAGCACTGTCCGGCGGCAATCTCGCAGATGCAATCGCAGTCATCGATGCGTTACCCGAAAAATCTCGGCGTGGCGCCGAAGTTTGGCTGCGTGACGCGCGCGCTCGCCTTGCCGTCGAGCAGGCACTTGATGTTATAGAAGCGGAGGTAGCGAACCGCGCCGCCGCACACTGGTCACCACCGACTCGGAACGAAGAATGATCCGCGTCATCGTCTTTTTCCTGGTCGTTGCCGCGCTCGCGGCTACCGCAGTTTGGATCGCCGATGAGCCAGGGCGAGTAGCTATTTCCTGGGGCGATTGGTTACTCGAAACCTCGCCGGCCGCACTAGCAGCGGTAGCAGCTATCTGCGCCACTCTGGGCGCGTTGATATTTCAACTCGCTCGGTGGCTCTGGACGGGCCCACGCGCCATCGCCCGGGCGCGCCAATTGCGCCGACAACGGCGCGGATATCTAGCGCTCACCCAGGGGCTGGTATCTGCCGCCGCTGGCGATCCGCGCAGCGCCCGACGCCTCGCCCGGCGCGCCAATCTCATGCTAGGCGAGCCACCACTCACCTTGCTGCTGTCTGCTCAGGCTGCGCAGCTGGAAGGTGAGGATGAGCTCTCTAAGGCCTATTTTGAAGCCATGTTGGAGCAACCGGAAACCGAGTTTCTTGGCCTTCGCGGCCTGCTCGTGCAGGCCAATAAAGCGGGTGACAACCAGGCCGCACTCGCATTAGCCGAACGTGCTTTCGCGCTCCGACCCCATACCGGCTGGGTACTGACCACGCTGTTGGAGTTGCAAAGCCGTGCTGGGCGCTGGTCCGACGCTCTTGCCACCCTGCGCGTTGCGCTGCGCCAAAAGGCGCTTGACTTTGATACAGGGCGACACCGCGAAGCGGGCCTCCTGCTCGAACGAGCCCGAGACGCGCGCGACTCCGGCGACGGTCGCGAAGCTATGAAATTTGCAGAGCGCGCCATAGAAGCTGTACCAAATTTCATCCCGGCAATTATCTTTTCCACCAACCAAGCCCTCGTTTTCGGTCGACACACCCATGCGGAGCGCTTGATCTCCCAGGCGTGGGTGGAGACCCCGCACCCGATCCTCGCACACTATTTCAACGAAATTCATGCCGAGGACGACGCTCCCACGCGAGCCAAGCATTTTGAGAGGCTAGCGAAACGAAACCCGAATCACCCGGAGAGCCATTTGCTCCTGGCCTCCAGCGCACTCGATGCAGAGGTGTGGGGCACGGCACGAAATCATTTACAGGCTGCACTAGAGGCACGCCAAAGCGTTGGCATTTACCGAAAATTAGCACAACTGGAAGAGGCAGAAAACAGTGACGCAAAAGCAGCTCGACGCTGGCTACTGGAAGCGAGCAACGCCCGTACAGACCCGTTGTGGGTATGTAACAATTGTGGCGTGCCGACAGGAAACTGGTACCTTGCCTGCCCCACTTGTGGCACCCTCGATAAAATAGAATGGCGCCAACCCGCTACGGCTCCCGCCGCCCTGGAAGCGCACAACGAAGCCCCCTCTAACGCTACTGAAAACACTCCCACTGAAACAAGTAAAGCGACTTACGCGGACACCGTCAGCAAAACAGCAAAACTCACATGAGCCGGCGATTGACGCCATGACGCACTGGGCGTAGCGTGACCTCTTGATGCCGCCTTAGCTCAGTTGGTAGAGCATCGCATTCGTAATGCGGGGGTCGCAAGTTCGAGTCTTGCAAGCGGCACCACGCGTCGCCGCGCGGACCGGCCGCTCCGGTGACAAGGAACAACAATAATACCGCCGCATCAGGGAGATCAGCCATATGAATGTCGGCGCGTTTCTAATGCCCAACCATCCGCCCGGGCGCGATTTCGCCGAAGGGCATTATCACAATCTCGACACGCTCGAATTCTACGACGAGATCGGCTTTTCCGAAGCCTGGATCGGCTGTCATTACACCGTGCCGCGCGAGCCCAATCCGGCGCCAGACCTGCTGGTCGCGCAGGCGCTGGTGCGGACCAAGAATATCCGCGTATCACCGGGCGGATACATGCTGCCCTATCACCACCCGGCCGAGCTTGCCCACCGCATCGCCTGGCTCGACCATATCTCTCAAGGACGCTGTTATATCGGCATCGGCTCCGGCTCGATTCCGACCGATTGGGGCCTCTTTAATATCGACGGCTTCAGCGGCGCGAACCGAGAGATGACTGAGGAATCCCTTGGGATCATGATTCGCCTGTGGGAGGGCGAGGAAGAGTTCGAATATGAAGGCAAATATTGGCGCGGCAAGCGCCCGCCGGACGATCCCGACGATCTCTATAAGATGCACATCAAGCCCTTCACTAAGCCCTATCCGCAACTCGCCATCGCCGGCTTCAGCGCCAGTTCGTCGACCTTGGAGCTTGCCGGGCGCAACGGCTGTATCCCGCTCTCCTTGAGCTTCGGCGATAAATATCTCAGCGGTCATTGGGAAGCCATCGAGAAAGGTGCGGCGGAAGCCGGG